>Ga0315915_1008205_pt1 | contig 12269 bp, 3 predicted proteins | sample MpolbnodulesMG_FD_207738 | JGI IMG/M metagenome (GOLD analysis project Ga0315915, IMG submission 207738) | Medicago polymorpha root nodule microbial communities from Los Angeles, California, United States - branched nodules | ecosystem: Host-associated > Plants > Roots > Nodule | place: USA... | reverse complement strand
AGCTTCTATGGTGCAGTCAGGAAACTGACTTTTTTGAAAAAGTTAATTTTAATTTTAATGTTTGATTCAAATTTAAATTGTTGATTACTGATTAATGATCAATAGTAATTCATCTAGTAATGCTTGCAACATCTTGGACTTACATGTACTATTTTATCGTTGACATATTTAACATGCAAACATATTTGATGATATTATGTGATAGTCTTGAGTGTTACACTTTGTGGGGTGTTACACTTAAAACAAGGTAGAATAAAATTAGATTAAGTGTAGTCTTGTTAATCCGATGAATTGATGATACTATGGGGACTAAACTTTTGATGCCACTGTACAGACAGTGAGGTGTTACTCGCTACAATTTTGATGTTATAGTGTTAACTTTATCAGAAAAGTCATTTTCACGACTTCACCATAGAATTTTCCATATTTATAATATCTCATGTGTGATTGTCTCTTCAAAAAATATCTCATGTGTGAGATTAAAAAAATAATACTAAAGTTCAACATTGGTTAGCTTACACAAACCATATAGTTTTCAAATACATATAAAGAGCGCTAAGCCTTTTGTGAAAAGCACACCAAAGGTCGACATATTTTTGAGCTTTCCATTCTCCTTCATTTGCTCGACGCATTTCGTCACTTCTCTCATTTATTTTTTGTCTTTCAAAATTATACCTTCAAGGAAGTTTGTCACTTCAAAAATTGTATTATGACCATTGTTCCTTTGATATTCAGAGTGATCAAAATACCTTTTTCCCTTAGTTGTTTAGAGTGGTCTTCGTACCACAATCCCTAAGACCTTTGAGTGATCTTAGCGTCATATCTGTGTTGTTTTCGATTTCCTGTTATCAAATCCTCTTTTTGATTTTTCTATAATTTTGAACACAAGGTTTTTTCCTTTTATTATCCTTTTATATTTTTTAAATAATACGTTAGTAAAAAAGATAACATGATTGGGATTTATTTTTATGACAATAAGTCATTTACAAAGTATTTTATGATACTATTTTATTCATCATAGGAGTTTAGTTAGTGTGTTTTATTATTTTTTAAAAACATACATTTTTTTCTAGAATATGTCTGGTATATTAGATAAATAATATATTTTATGTTGACATTTTTTCTTAAATGACCCAATTGTTGTTGTATAATGGGATATGATCATGTAAATTGTAGAGAGAAAAAAATAGATAAAATTTAAAACCCGTTAACCACTTTTCTTGTTGAACATAGTCAACTACGTTTTGTATTTTAATATTGTTTTTTTCATGTTAATGCCATGATATAAAATTCGCAGTCCAAGAAAACAAGAGGAAATGAGGTTAGTGGATACGGTATTTTACTAAGGAAAATGTTAACTAGTGCCCCGAGGCACTGGTTAAAGAAATCAAATATAGTATAAGGATTAAGAAACTTGTGTAGTCAAAGTTTAAAAAGTGTAAATAATTATGTTTTAAATGCAAATAGTTACTTTTTTGTTTCCTTAACTAGTGCCTCCGGGGCACCAGTTAACAAGACCCTTTTACTAAAAGTGATCAGAATTTGCATACAAATCATTGTGATATTATCAACAGTAGTTTTAGTCAGAATTACGGTGAACAACCTTGATTCTATCCAACTCACTATCAATCCAACTATAAATTATAATAATATAATTAAAAAACAAAATAAATTTCAAATAAAATAATACTTGCATTATTATCTCGCTTCCATCTAACCTGTTGATTGTGTGCAAATGATCAAGGTTAAATCTATATTCATTTTAATAGCATTGTTTAATCATCATCTATATTAAGCACACCAATATATTCTACTACAGGTGCATCCGAGGGGATAAATTCTCATGCTCTCATAGTTTAACCTTTATTGGTAGTACAAAATAAACTTGTGTTAAAGAATGATATTTTAGTTCATTCACATATTTATATACACCATTGGTAAACACGTGCAGAGGTTTGAGTTAAATGACCTCAAGTTAGTGATACAAACTCTTATGAGAAATTTTAGTTTGAGTAAAACGGTAAATGACCTCAAGTTAGTGATACAAACACATAATTTTCACAGTTAGATATAGACCTTAAAGAAAAAGATCTAAAAGTAGACCCATATTGGTTTTTAACTGAAAAAATAATTTTATTGATAAATAAGTCTAAGGTGTGCCAAAAATCACACGCATATATTGTTACACTAAAATGTTGGATTAATTATTTAATTAATCAATTATGGATTGACAATAATCAATTATTATAAGTTAATGTCATAATATAAATTATGGTTTAATGTGTTAAGCACTAATTAGATGATGAATATGTGAGGTTGGGCTATTCTTTCTAAATGGACCGTGATGGGTTAGACCATTTAGCTAAGCCCAATGAGAGGTCTCTGCCCTCAGCCGTTTAGCTATTTAAACGTCATCCCATCAGATACTACTCTGAAAACCTAACGCTAAACGGAATGAGGGTAGTTATTCCTCTCATAACTTGATGGTGATCGTTCATGAACCTAAACATACAAGGTACACGGCTTCTTATTCCTTCTTTGTTGCTGATGATATGCTATAACTTGTATCTAATAATCCATGGTTAAATCCTAAAACTTTTATCAATTGGTATCAGAGCCAAATAGATACAATTTATGACAATTGTTTTGATTTAATATTGAGTTGCTATCAATCTGTCATCGAACGTAATTTGGTTGAATCTCATGCATATGATAGCCTAATATGCTTTTGATTTTGATTTTGATTTTGATGTTAAATCTCATTGTTTTGATCACGTGTTATTAATTAAAGTATGAAAATAAATGGATATGTACACGAATCATATCAATCCTGTTAATGTGATTTACCCATACTTGAATGGTTATTATATTATGGTTGTGATTTGTACTGCTTTGACATGTTGTCATATTCTGGCTATTTTATTTTTCACGATTACGATCAAACCTCAAAATCATTTTGATGTGTTACCCATGTTTTTTCCTTCCTTCGGTTAACAGCCCAATTTTGGTCTATGATCTCCCTTAATAGATTAATGACTCTTCAAATTTAATGAGGGCTTCACTTAATTGATCAATTTCGAATCAAACTTTTATCAAATCGAATTTGAATCAGTTCTAATTCTAGATTTTGTGATGAACCCTAATTCCTCACATCCGTTGATTAAGAGATAATTCCAAAATTGATATGTGGTTTCCCTTTGTCTCTCAATCGCGATTTCAAATCCACTTGAATCGTCGAATATCGTCCACTTATGACAGAGATCATAACAGGTCAATCGTGGGTCAAAATCGACCCGTTTCTCTGCAATCCGGGCAAAGAAGATGCCCTGCGCGTGAACACCACGCGTTCACAGAAAATTATCCGAAGCCACTCGCGCATCAGGCGCGTGAATCGCACGCGCAAAATTGACACCCAGGTGCGTGGTAGAGCATGCATATTCTAAAGATTCCAATTTTATTTTATTATACCAAATTATTATTATTATTATTATATTCTCTGATTATTATGATGTAAATTTGGAATTGTTTGATACATTGATATTTTATACATTATTATTAAGAGATAAATTGTATTTCTAAAATATCTTATGTTCTAATTTTTGGTGTAAAGATTTCTTATTCATATATTCTCCACAATTGAATCTAAAATATATTATGTGAAAATACTTGTTATAGTAATAACACTTATGAAAAATATTCTTTTAAAGTGTTATAGTTATGAAAATTCTTAGACTCAGACTTAAATTCTTGCATCAAATATTTTATATTAATATATATTTTGAGATTTGTTGATACCCTCAATTATTTGTCCCATCAAGAATAACTGACTATTATACTATATATATATTCTTGTTTTTTTTGGGTTTTAAAATTTTGTCAAATCTTGAAAAGATCGTATATCAATTAAACTAAGAATAATTTATTTCAAATCATATATTCTCAATATTTGAGCCTAAACTGTTTTGAAAATCCTCTCTTATACTAGTAACACTAAGTATCTTATCAATTAAAATGTTACTATTGTGAATTTATAGAAGGCTCAATTTTATTTATTTTAATGCCAAATGTAATTAATTTAAATTTTACGATTTTAAATATTCTTGGCATTATAAATATTATAATATAATATTATTCTTTAATCCATATTGTCTTAACATAAAGATCCGAAGTTTACTAATTGATCATTCTTTTTGGCGACATATTTAAACCTAGACACTTGTCTATGATTCCTGTCTCAAATTGATTTAAAGGGTCCTGATAATATTTTGTTTTCAAAACGAGTATAGTGAGTTGTATATTATATATGTCATTTCTATTAATTGAATCTAAAATTGACATATTTCTCTTTAATATACATTCTTATGCTTTCTACTATACTCTCTAATCTAGACCCGTAGTTTATTACTCTAAATTTTGTGACAAACACCATTAACTATCTAATTATGTGTCTTGTCGCAGTGAAATATTTGGATCACAATAATATTAAACTATATATTTTATATATATAGTGAATAATGCATTGTTGCATTTTTTATGCTAAAATTCTATTTATGAATTAAAATATGTATGCCTCTTTGTTGTTTATTCGTTAACTATTATCAAAACAACATATTAAGAATTCATGCAATTTTAAATCATCCTTACGTCTGAATTCTTATATAAATCATATTGATTTATAATTAGAGTCTCACATATGTTTATTTATAATTGTTTATTCTCTATTCATGATTATTTTGAGATGACTATATTATAAGATATTCTCGTTAAGTCATCAAAAGTCATTGACTCTAAGTATAACGATGAATGTCACACACTGCGAGGTAAGTCATGATTTAATTACTTTTATTCTCTTTTGACTTATCGTATATTATTGCACATATGAAAACATTTATTCATTCTTCTCTTTTGTTGTGCAATTATGATATCTTATATAGAAGTGAAATCCTTTTTCCAGAATATTCTAAATAGAACTCTATAATTCTTATATATTTTACTATAATACTCCAATTGTATTTATATTCTAATTCTAGTTTATAGTGGGAGTATTTAAAATTTTATTCTAAGAGTTCTATTCTGAATAAATTAGAAAACTATTTGACACACTTGTATTCCAAATAATAACTTTTGTTATTATACTACTTCATATAAAAGAAATTCTAAAGTCATATTTATGATGTGCTAATTTAAAATATTGTTAAGCACATTTTTCTATTATTTGAATATGACCGAAGTTGAGTAAATTAAGTACAATTGTTTATGCATGATATTATTGTATCATATTCTGTTAAGCATAAACATTGATTTGTATAATTGTAGTCTCACCTATCGTGGGTACTATTATGCGAATTTTGTTAAATAGATTAGCATTGTATTGGTGACGGTCATACCCTATCGGTGTGTTGTTATTAATATAATTGCTATTATTCAATGTACCTTGATTTTATATTTATGTCAAATATAATTAGAGTACCCTATCAATATTTAATTTAAGACATAAGAATTGTACATTGTGATGATATAGTTCTTACTTATTATCCTTAAAAATCCTCGGATGAGATTACAATTAGTAAGTTACTCTATTAAAAGACATGTAGCTAACTATATAAATTTTGCAATCCAATATTAGTCAAATTGAATTAAATTTCTACTTAAATGTTATTTTTTATATATATAAATATTTTGGGTTGCTACTATCCCTTTGTTATGTGAGTGACGGACATACCCTATCGGCGTGACGTTACTTAACATGATCATTTTGTGATAGAGAAATAGTTGAATATTTTATTTAAAATATCTTTCAAACTTTTAATTCAACTATCATTATCTATTCTCTATCAAGTGGGAGAATCCTTGTTATGTATTGTGTAATGTGATGGACATACCCTATCGGTATGACATTACTTAACATAATCATCCTTTTGTGGGTAAGAAAAATATCTTATTAGTATCATTTTCCCTCAAGTATGAAAAATATCATTATACAACAAGCGAGGAAAATTCTACATGTCAATTAACTATATCTTATAAACAAATATATTTATTTATTTTATAACTCTAGATATAAAATTATTGTAGAGACTTATATTGAGGATATTAATTATATTCTTTTCTCATAAATTATTATACACTTCCATATCCGTTTATATTATTGTAAACTTATTTTGAATAGAAATATGTCGAAATCTCAAAATTCTTAACAACTCTATTGAGAAAAAATTATTTATTTATACCATTATTCTAAATAATAATATATGGTATATTTGAGATATTTAATTTTACCATTTTCACTATATTTTGACATATTTTATGCTATTTATATTCTATAATACTTATGGAAGTTTTTGACTATTTTCTCTTATATCTTCAATAATAATAAAATATAAGTCTCGTGTATTTCCGTTGCGTGTAACCTAATACTTTTTTCAAATGTGTGGAAGTATAATTGTAGCATTTGAGTTTTGAGTGAGTTACTAAAATTGTGAATAGAATCTTATATCCTATTTTATAATAATAAGAGACTTATCTCACTCATATGATGATAAATTTTTTATATAATCATCATAGTCTGTCATATAAAGGTTACTATATTTATAAAATTCTTTGGAATTTTTAATTGTGAAAAATGAGATCTTGTCTTATAAAATTCTTGAATGAAAATTTACATTCTCCTTAATTCTAAATGTAGAATATGTGGTTAACTACGAAACCAAATTCTTGATAATATCTGCCATTGATAAAATATGTGTTTATGGAGGTTTCATATTATCTTTGAGTTACAACTTGTGTTAATAATTCTGCTATGCTCATGTGCAAAATATGTGGTTGAGTTCATGAAACCCTGTTAGTTAAAATTATATAACCACTTATGTTAATAATTTTGTACTAGCAATTAAGTATCCCACTGTTGAATATTACATTATTATAATATTTTTATATCAGTGATCATTAATGAGAATCTCACTTACTCTTGTTTATATATATGTGGCATCAGTGGGAGTGTGTACACAACACTATATATTATGAGCTCAAATGAGAAATCTCACTCTTGTTTACATATATGTGAGATCAAGAGAAATGTGTACACAATATTATTCTCGTCATTGCCATATACTCTTGTGCACACTATAAAATATGGCATAACTTAAGAGACTTTAAACATAGTCTCGTTCTAATATATTGAGATATATATTAGAATTCTTTTTATCTCAATAAGCATCATAATTGGATGTTTAAGTCAATTTTGTTGGAATATGCACAATAACCTCTTAACATGCAAACATATATTGTACTTCTCTTTTACCAACATTCCACATTTTATGAGGTAATAAATAATAAGTACAATGTATAATATCAATACTCCTATCGAGTATGATATTGTGTTCTTGAAGTACTTATAAACTGAGATAATCATAAATGTTCGTTCATTATAGACATTCTAGTGGCCATATTAATCCATATTTTATTTTCTTTAAACTAAGTGTCTATGTTGATCCATTTCGGAGATTCTTGAATTTCCTATTTTCTTATGGATTTTCATAGTCACATGTTTTGTTAAAACATGGATTAATTGAATGTCAAAGAACATTTATTGATTTTGACTAAATGTAATTACTCTCTCCTTATAAGCTATCTCTATAAGTAATTACTATTCTTATACCTATGGTGGATATATGACTTTTATGGAATTGAAAACTCATTGGCAGAACCACTAACCACAGACTTATATAAATGAGTATTGTAACTCATAATGATTTGATTAAGTCTATGATATTTTGGGTTAATGAGAGTTTGTTATAGCATTTTTTAATGTTTGGACCATTCTTTAATGACACACCCTTTTAATTCAAATGTGTTACTATAAATTCATAATTTGTTAGAAAAATGAGTCTTTGATCTGTATGATTTTTTCTCTATCGGATTCAATTTCTGCAGCATTAAAGCTTACTTCTCTTTTGAATGATTAGTGCTTTGACCATACATATAATTTTAAAATTTAAATTCTTTATGACAAATGAAATTTTATATTCTTTTAGTAATTGAGTATTGTCATCCAAGTGGAAGATTGTTGGATTAATTATTTAATTAATCAATTATGGATTGACAATAATCAATTATTATAAGTTAATATTATATTATAAATTATGGTCTATTGTGTTAACCACTAATTAATTGATGAATATGTGTGATTGGGCTATTCTTTCTAAATGGACTGTGATGGGTTGGACCATTTAGCTAAGCCCAATGAGAGGTCACTGCCCTCAGCCGTTTAGCTATTTAAACGTCATCCCATCAGATGGTTAATCACTCTGAACATTCTGGTGCTAAACGGAATGAGGGTAGTCATCCCTCTCATCCTTCTGGTAATTATCCTTCATCAACCTAATTCAAAGATTCAAAGGTACACAATTTCTTCTTCCTTCTTTATCATTAATGATATGCTATAACTTGTATCTAACATAATCCATGGCTAAACACTAAAACTTTTATCACATTTTACACCTAATTAACTTTTTTCTAGACCATCTGGATCCTAGGGAAAAGAGGCGTTGATAATCCAAGTTATGGATATTGATTATTTCAGTCAAGATTCAATTCAATTTTATTTAAATAATTCGTCATTAACTGAATTTCATTAACCACTTAATTCAAACTACTTGATTATACTTGACTTGTTTAAATCATAAACTAAAACAAGTGTGTTGGTTAATCGAGTTCAAAAAGAGAGATGACTTATTACTTTTTTACATTATTGACAAATTACAACCACTAATATACGTTACTAGAAACAATGAAGATTAAACTCAAACATTTTTAATGATATGATGCTTATGATTGATTGATAATATAAAAATATTTACAATGAGTGTGTATATAAATTTTATAATTTTTTATATGAAATGTTAGTATTATCTTAAATTATATTGTAGATATTATTTGACGAAAAAATATATTGAAAAAGTAGTAGAATGGTGCATACTGCATAGTGGTAAGTAGTGTGAGAGCTTCTAGGAAATAGGAAAACACAAAAGACGGTAATGCCAAATTTGAGTGGGAAACATCTTAGAAATTTCTCAGTATATCGTGATTGATAATCTACTTCTGCTTTCTGTACGGTATTGTGTACTCTCAGTCCCATATATATTATCTCAAAAAGAGTGTCATTTTCAACTTTCAATTAGTTTTAATTAACTTTTTCAATTGTGTAATCATTTTCTGGATCTGTTTTTTTAATTGTATATCTAATTAATATCATGTGCATCATTCTCAAATTATTATTTTTTATTTCGTATTTAAGATAATGAAAATAAACCAAAGATTAGTAAAGATAATTTAGTATAATCATGTTTCATTTTTTGTCTTTTCTTAATATACGTAAAATGCTTGTGGGACAAATTGAGTAGTATGTTAACATGGCAATAGTGCACCATCTCATTGTATTTTCTTTGTTCGAAAGAATTTTTCAGGAAGGTTCCTAGAGGCTCGATGGTAACCAAAATAATGCATTATATAAGAATCCTCTTTGCTAATGGTATAATTCACTGCAAAGTAAAAAGCTAATTAAGCTGAATGCAGTTGCTTGATTCATTGAGAGAACAAGAGTGGAAAATGGAGATTGAAGAAGTTTGTGAAGCACAAGCACTTCCATTGCTCTCATTGAATCATGTTTCTCTTTTGTGTAGATCAGTGTTGGAGTCTATGCAATTTTATGAGGATGTTTTAGGTTTTGTTCCCATCAAACGACCATCTTCTTTCAAATTTACTGGAGCATGGTTAGCTTATTTTTTTAGTTACTAATTAATTTCTCTACTATATCAACTATCTTGCTACACAAAATATAACAGTGTAGTTGCATGCTTTGAATTTTTTTTTGTAGGTTTTATAATTATGGTATTGGAATACATTTGATTCAGAATCCGGACATTGATGAATTTGATGCTTATATGAATGAATCAAGGCCTATTAATCCAAAGGATAACCATATCTCATTCCAGGTAAAAGTAAAGATTTATAATGCGACTAAAAATAGTCATTTTTTGAAATGTTATGGACGATAAAAGAAATAAATTTATATATACTAAAAGTAGAAATCTATGCATATATATGTAGGGCTAAAAATATATTTAAATATTTATTTATCTAATCTAATATATTGCAAGATTTTATAGCCACTTTTCATATTATAGGCTTTATGAAGAAATGATTAGTTATTTCTATTGTGCATGGAATTTGTCATAATTAAATAACCACATGGATCACAAATTTAGCTACTGTTATTCATGTAGCTATTTTTTTTTTTGACAAAATTATTCATGTAGTTATGCTTACCAAATATTTATATACAATATGGTTTTGTGCAGTGTACGGACGTTGAACTTGTTAAGAAGAGATTAGAAGAGAAGGGAATGAGATATGTAACAGCTTTGGTAGAAGATGAAGGAATTAAGGTAGATCAAGTGTTCTTCCATGACCCTGATGGCTACATGATTGAGCTATGCAACTGTGAGAATATCCCAATCATTCCTATTTCTTCATGCACTGCTTCTTTCAAGCCTAGAAGCCATAGCTTTAAGAGATATACTTCCAATTTCAAGTGTGGAGGATTCATGGAGAATGTTATGATGGAAAGCTTGAGCATGGACATGATGAACTTTGCGTTTTAAAATGACAAAATTGAAGAACATTAAATTTCACTTCCTTTTTTTTATGTTTTATAAGATATGAAAAGTTTGTTAATTAAAATAGAACAAAAAAAAAAGATATGTTGGAGGATATTAGGAATGTAGAATTGTTAGTCTTGGTTTAATTGTGTGAGAAGAGTGGTGGTGAGTCCAAGGAAAAATTGTATTGTATTTGTAACATATGGTGTTTAAAATATAATAAGAAATTGTGAGATTGTTCTATTTGTATCTCATGTTCGCGTATGGCATTGATAGATGAAGTGTATGTTGTAATGCGGCAATGATAATTGATTTTGATAGTATTGAGTTTGAGAAAATTAATTTTGGTTAAAAGTGGGGTTATATGAGTTAAGGGTGTTGGAATATTTTATTATTTATTATATTCAAATATCATTATGTAGACAAATATCGTAACAATGAATATATTAGCTATTTATCAATTGTGAGCCTCAGTTGATTAGTGATCAAATTACGTAATAAGACTATAAGATTTCTAATTAGATAATTAATTAAATATTTAATTAGTTGATATGGACTCAATGAGTGGATGTCCGGATAACCATTAACGGAATAATGGGAAACGGTCATCCATTATAAAAGAGGCTATGGTCCCCAATATACTGTACACGGCAAAACTCTCTCTTCTCCCCATCTGAAGAGAACTTGAGAGGCATAAAGGTACAAGTTGATGAAGAACTAAATCAGCCGCCGCTAATTCTATTGTGTGTTTTAGATCAACTCTTCTTTTTGTTTATCGTTGTTGTTGAGGGAGCTGTTGTCAAAGCTTCATCCAGGTATAATTCTTAATATCTTTGATAAATCAAACATGTCGTAGATCCGTTCATGTTCAATGTTTTGTTTGATTCCGCTATTGATTCACAATCGTTGAACATGTTTTATGAAATCTGTTTTTATTAAGACATAAATCTCCAACAAAGCGATGATAATATGAACTTAAGTTTGGCTCGAACTCTATTCGTTATAAGTTTACGAACAATTTTGTTCAACTCGTTAGGATCATCTTGTTTGCTTCACGAATCAATGTCATATTTCATCTAAATGTCTTTTCAAATCGTTGTTTGGCCTACCAGCAACAACAACATAGTTCCTTTTACGGTGCAAAACCCTACATTTTTTGTTTCATTCTTTAACTTTAACCTCACTTCTGTAAAGTATACGTAAACTAGGACATCGACCCGTGCTCCGCACGGGTCCAACCAACATAATTAAATTGCGAAAAGAGTAGAACAACAGTAAAAATTAGTACTTGAGTTACATATCATAAAAATAATTACTCAAAATGCATCATTAGTAACATGCATAGCAGTGACAAAAGGTAAAATCGGTAATAACTAAATGTAACTAAATGTGTTTTTTACTAAGTGTTTTAGTGCTAAACTGCCGTGTTAAATGACATACAGTCATTGGTCAGCATTGTGTGAGAAACTATTATTACAGATGTATTCGCAAAATCGTATTCCAGAGCACATTTGATGGTCTCTATGCTCAATGCACACAACAACAAAGGCATGGATTGTCTACAAATGAATTAATGCACACAACTATAGATGAAACCAATCTTTAGACTAC
>Ga0315915_1008204_pt1 | contig 12270 bp, 7 predicted proteins | sample MpolbnodulesMG_FD_207738 | JGI IMG/M metagenome (GOLD analysis project Ga0315915, IMG submission 207738) | Medicago polymorpha root nodule microbial communities from Los Angeles, California, United States - branched nodules | ecosystem: Host-associated > Plants > Roots > Nodule | place: USA... | reverse complement strand
TACTGTGTTCATATGCATTGGAAAAATACAATACAAAAATACAACACCTGAGCTATTTGATGCAATAAGAAAAGTTAGAGATGAGCTCCAAACAGACTTGAACTTTAAAGGAAAACAGACAACTATTAAATCATATTTCAATAGAGTGTAATATTTTTTTTTTTTTCAGTTTCTATGAATTATTAATTTATGATTTTCTTGGGACCGAAAATTATAAAGGGATCTCCCGAAAAATTATTATCTTATTATTTTATCGAGTTTTTCAATTTTTTACATTGGCCCAAGTCGGGACTGGACAAATTTATTATTTTATAGAGTTTATTAATTTACCGAGTATTAATTAATTTAAAGAGTTTCTACTATATTTGTTATATCAAATAAAGTACTATGGTATATTAGTCTCAAAAATCTTTACCAGATGTTGTCTTTTTTATTTTTCACCCTGTAAAATGGATGATATGAACCTATTGACGTTCAAGAGAGAAAAACATAGCACATGTGAGAAAATGAAAAAGTGAAAATGCACTAATTAGTGGTCCAATTAACCTAAATCTTCTGGTGTCTTTTCCTTCTTTCTTTTCTTGCATCCATTATAGCCACGCTACGCAACCATGACCAACACTACGCCATTTTGTTTTACTTTTTTCCCTTGATTCATGTCATTTTTTCAATCTAAGTGTCAAATGTTCATACTATTTCTTTTGATAAGATCATACCAATTTTTATATTCTACTATTTGAATGTATGATTGAATATTCATCATTCATCTATCTGACTCGTGAATAATGGCCCCTCACTCATAGATTTTTTTGAAAGAAATATCAGGAAATGATCAAAATATTGCAAAAATATATATGGGAGGTTTGAGGAGTCTTGCCTCTAAATTTTCTTATATAAATCAATAAAAAACAGTCAAATCAATAAAAAAAAACAGGGTTCAATTATAAAAATACATAATTTTATTCTTAAGGAATACACGATTCGTTGCCTTAAAAATGAATGCAATATAGAACAATCATAATTCGTATTCTAAATTAGATTATGATACCAATTGAGGTTGGAATTTTATTCTTAAGACAAAAGACCAACACTTATATAGAATTAATTGAGTGAAACCTAGCCATGCTTAAGCGAGTAATTCTTACATGGTCTCTTGACCAACAATTCACATTTGGTTACATCTAAAACTTGACAACTCATAAACCTCTAAAGTAAAGTTGTCTATTAAATTAATGAGAAATCTGTTAATAAAAATGCGAGAGAGTTTTCGCGATCGTTATTTCTCTGGCACAGTAATTATGATACACCTCGTTGGAGCACTTCAATTTGAGGGGATCACGACGATGAACTTTCTTGCATGGGTGAGCAAAAGGGTAGTCAGTCAGTGCAGTCATGATTTTAAACGTGTAGGTCCGAAAGTGGTTAAAGAAAAAGGGTTGTCGGAGGAAAACATGTCTACGACCGCGATTGATGGTCGCCCTATCTTTGCTTTTTTTATTTATTTATAGATTTTTCTTTAATTTACAGACAATTTTTCTCTTTGTACTATACGGAGTAGTTATTTACATTAAATATTTATGAGTTGTCAAGTTTTATTGGATGTGACCAAATATGTTTTGTTGGTCAAGTAACCGGAATATTACTCTAAGATAAATTTCAAACCATGGGAGAGGATCCTCTCCGGTGAGAAACTCTTCTGTTTTCTTCGGTCATTAAATCTCATCATTAATTACACTCTCTCTCCTTTTTTTAATATTAAAACATGTTATCTCATCTCTTTAACAGATGGTCAAGATTACATATGAGAAAAAAATCACAGGAGACAATCCTCTCTCCCAAACCATAGGGGGAAATAAAGCATGATTTGAATGAAGGAGAGGTCCTCTTTTCATTTTAACTTAGACCCATGGGAACTTCTTCACATGCATTATTCTATATAAATCAGGACCAAAAGATCAAAGTTTTTTAGTTTGAGGATTAGCTGCCAGTGTTTAAATAGCGTCAACTTGTTCAATTAATTATCAAAACTACTTGTGGACGACTTCATAAACAGTGTGTTTTTGGTTACTTCATTTAATAAGAAGATTTTGTGCCGGAGAGCAAATCCTATATGATAATGGCCATTCCAAACAAGTGATAGATTTTAAATACATCTTGCCAAGCCAATTAAGTTTGACTTTTTTTTTTTATGTACCTTTTTCTTTTCTTTTGAATCCATAATAACAAGGTCAACCCATTAAAAGTAATAAGGATATATAATGCTCGTCTACAAAACATACATAATGCTAAAGAGAATTAACATTTGAGAATTATATTGACATATATATACACACACAATAGCTTAACTATAAAAAAAATGCTCATGATGAAATTACCCACACACAAAAAGTGTTATGCTTATCTAATTGTATATTTTACAATATAATTCAAATACCTTACGTCTTACGTGGATGTCGTTTAATAATATTTGTCGATTCAAAAAAAAATTGTATTTTTTACTTGATGCGTATTTTATAGTATCTAAATGTATTTTTTACAATATATACTATGTGGATGCCACAACTGACTAGGAGTTATATTGTTTAGGAATTTATAAGTTAAATAAATAGAGGCTGTCAAAAACAACAACAAAAAAGTCAAATAAATTGTTATGCCTTCAAATTATGTTGGTATAAATACATTTTTTTATTAGTCACTATATATTCTTGAATTTATATATATTGATGTGGAACTAAATCTTTTGATCAAAGGTTAGTTTGACTTTGACAATAATGCCAGCTTCTCTCATGTTCTAAATATAAGTAAATTAAGCCTTCTTAGGAGTAAATAATTAAGTAATTTGATGTACATGTTGTTACTTACTATAAAATATTGATCAAATGATATTAGCTAATAGTTTTTTTTAGAGGATATTGGCTAATTGTTCACTTTTGTAAGAAAAAATAATTGGTTAAAATATTGATCTAATGGTCTAAAAATATACCATTACAACATTCTAAAATAACGAGTTGGGTCCTCTTAGGTGAATGGAGAGTCTAATGAAATATGGACCTTTAAAATTATAAATTAAAAAAAAAAACGAAAAATAGGCTTAATGGTATATATTGTCTCACATGAGAAACATGAGGAAATTGCACAGGAGATCCTCTTTTTCCCATTACAACGGATTCCGAAAAATATAATTAAGATGAACTTTTTTTTAGAAATAATACAATAACTTTTAATTTTTTTTATAAGAAAAAGTTTATGTGAGTTAGGTCTCCGTTGTGACCAAGCCCCATATTTATGTCATAAGAGCGTTAGACAATCCTACATTGCGAACAAAACCACCCATCCGTGGCCAAGATTATTATATCTCAAGACCCCAACACAAGCGACTCTGCTACTATCCAGCACCAACCCATCAACATTAATGCACTTCAAAACCACCTTCAAGTCCTACTAATATTAGCTCTACACACCTTACATCAGTTCTCCTTTTCTTGGACAATTGGCATATTATCATTCCCACATCCATATTTTGACCTAAGGACTCTCACCATAGAGAATCAGATTGTGACATTAAACCCGAACCCAATTTCATGACAATGGCCCTATTAAAATCATATAAATCATGAAAGTCAAGGTCACCATTTGTTTTAGGCTGGCAAAATTTACTCTATGAGATGGTGTGGCAAGTTCTTCTCCCTTCCCTTCCACCCCACACAAGATCCATTTTCATGCTTTCAAGAGTTGAACCTAAATTTTAATATCACTTCAATTGGACTGTTAATAATTAACTACAAATTTATCTATACAAAGTTAAATGTAAAAATTTATTTCTGCACGTAATAATTCTAAGTCTATTTTTGCTTAAATTTAAAGACACAATTTCATTAGTTTGTTGCTCACATCAAAGACAGAGTTTCATTAATTCTTATAGATTGAGTTTCCGATGGTTTTTCTTAATGACAAAAAAATTATAGATCATTCGATAAATTAATGTTGAAAATGATGTACAACTACTATTGCTAATTAATAAAAAGTGCATTTACAAACATCAATAATTTAGCTGCTCTAAGCGATAAGAAACTCAAACCTTAAATCTCTGACTCATCCATATGAAAAAATGTCAAAAGATTGGTACCACAAAAAGACTAAAACACTATATCTCCGTCTAAAACCATAAGATATAGTATATATGAATCGCCACTTTTAAAATGTCTTTTATTTATCTCATTTCAATATCGAGTTAACCACTCTTACTTGAACTCCAACATGGTCTTGCATATATAACTATTTCAAAGAAAACAAATATGAAACTTAATTTATAAAGAAGAATATAGATTAAAGTTGATATATATTGAGTAGTGGGACATAGGTATGAAAACTTACAAGACAAAAATCTTGGAAACCACGTGTAATGTAATATATTGTAGGGCATATGAAACAAACAAACCAACTGTCTAATCCTAATTTGATTCTCTCCATACACCAACCCAACCCAACCCAACCCTAAGCTTATGCACCTAAAATTTATATTTTTAAGAGTAGGAGGAGAAGGTTCTGTTCCTAAAGGTACTAGTACACCATAACATTGCATGTGTGGAGCTAGCTAAACCCTGTAAAATGCAGGTGTGTGTAAAACTTAGTAATAATCCTTTACCTATATACGTACAAACGATTTTACTGATCTTGGTCGCTTTCTTAGGCTTTGATTCCCCGACAAGCTTTGGTGTTTTATTTTATCCATATTGTACAATCTGTCACACACAATATTAACTTTTCAAACTACATAATACACTCGACCTTGCCAATAAAAAAGTATATATTACACTCGACCTAATTCCATTGTACAGCAAAGCACATTCAATCGCCTTCACAATTTTAAAAATAACAACCTAATACATGTATGCAGAAGAGTTAAAAAGAAACCTTTATTTTATTTATTAATATTGATTTTCCCAGATTCCTATTATATTTTCATATTTTTTTTTTATATATAGAATATCTTCATTCAATTGTTATATATAAAAAAGATGTGTGTATCATAATTCATTGTTTACAAATTTGTTGTGTTAGGGGGACCAACAACCATCAGGAGCAACAAAGAACTAAACGGCCATGACTTCTAATAGACACTGACATCACATCTTTATTTAAAATTGTAAGACGTTAGATATATGAATTATTTATCTTATGTATTCATTATTTCATCTTTTCATAGTCGTCGATGTGACACTAAACACTTACATTTGAACTCCAATACATTGATTTGTGCACAATTAATAATAGTTCGACTTACAATGTACTCCATTCAAAACGGAAAAGTAGTGAAAATATAGTGGAAAAAAAAAAGTGAGATCCTAATTTTCTCACTGAACTTTGCGATGAGGCAATTCGATTGTAGTGGATATCACTGGTCCCCAAATTCCACCTCAAAAAATTTTCCTACTAGTAAATTTGACATTTTTTCAAACCTTGATTTTTTAGATTAAAACTTGGTTGTTACTATAAGGTTTTCACAAATAACTTGGTTGTTACTATAAGGTTTTCACAAATAGTAACTATAATGATTAAGAATTAGAAGGGCAACATAATATTTTGGTTTCTAATTTTTCTCCACATAGTCATGTACTACGTGGCACATTTGCAGCGTGGGACAAGGGATAGCAGCTAGCCTGCAACAACCAATTGGTTAATTACCTTCCTCAATTCCTTTCTATTATGATTATGATCACATTTTGACCCTACCACGACTTCTAAGGTCTCTGTGCCATTTTTGACATGCCCAACAAAGTCCCAGACCAAGATATCACTATCGGGATCCTGTCCTCTGAAACGTTTCCATTCTTATTTATGGATTCCTTTGTTCTTGACAGACACATTACACTGCTATTTGTTGACTCTGATTGTGAGTACCACACCATGTAACATCTCACATATATTCATTGAGGTTTAATAACTTCTCCTACCCAAATTAATGGACACGCATGCCTTCAAAAATACAATTCATTTAATTTGTTTAACACCCTGTCACGTGGTTTATGTAAGGGTCCAGTTTTGAGTTTTTTTTTATTTTTTAGGTTAAATTATACCTGGTCCTTTAAGTTTGACGTTTGTAATAGATTGGTCCTTTAAGTTATTTTGGTCACACATAAGTCTTTTAAGTTTGAGATTTGTAACAGATTGGTCCTTTAAGTTACTTTTGTCACACATAAGTACTTTAAGTTTGTAAAAGTTTTCAATTTAACTTAAAAGACCAATATGTTACATATCTCAAACTTAAAGGACTTATGTGTGACCAAAATAACTTAAAGGACCAATCTATTACAAACCTCAAACTTAAAGGACCCCATGTGTAATTTTGCCTTTTTTTTTTTTTTTATCAAAATAGTTTTTTTTTTCCACATGTATTGAGAATGATGATTATGCATTACTCCTATCACCTTAGAGTATACATGAGATAATGTGTGAAAATATTCACACGCACAAAAAAAATAATAATGTGCATGTAAAATGCATTACTCTTTTTTTTAAAGGGTTTTTACCCTTTAAAAAAAATATATGTCATTTTCGGTTTTTACCCCTATGAAATTTTCGATTTGATTTGCATCCTCGTAAAAAAAAAAATCCAAAATACCCCCCTCCTCCATCCAACTCAGCAAATTCGCTTAGGTACCGCTGACTTGCCTTTTTTTTAATTGGCCACGAGTAAAAAAACATTTTCACATCGGATTTTATTTTTAAAATATTTGAAAATTAATTCTAAAAAATAAAAAAAATCCGTCAAATGTGTGAAAATATTCACACGCACAAAAAAAAAAAATAATGTGTGTGTAAAATGCATTACTTTTTTTTTTTTTTAATAAGGAGGTACTATTAAGCATGGGAAATGGATGGAGTGAGGATGAGTTTTACATTACATATCTCCGTCCCCCACATACCCAAGTACAAATCAAATCACTGTTCATTGAAAATTTATATAAAGAGAAGAGAGAACTCAGAGAAGTGAGTGAGCGTTGTATGACACTTTGACCGTGTGCGTGAAATGGTTTATTATTTGAGTTTCTATTTATATAAAAGAGTTAATAAAGTAATTTTTTATAGTTGAGACAGGTTAGCATACAAATATGGGGGGATACCGATACACATGTTATCCGTTCCATACCCATGTTTTAAAATAGGAAAAACCAAAAACTCATACCATATTCAAACCTAAACAAAATGGGTGAAATCCGTCAAATCATGATGCGATTGAATGGGTACCCGCATATATGGACTTTATTGTCAATGTTTAGATACTATTTTATTTTTGTGAAATAAAAACTGCAAAAAATTAAGTTTAGAAAGAAACAAAAAAAGGGTAATATTTTTTTTGTAAAAAGAAAAGGTAATATTATACTTTCAATGGAGATACACTTTTTTTTATGGCTAGTATCATAAAATACTGAAAAATAATTTTGCGATTAAATATGGTTGACCTATATATCACTTACATGATATATATGCATATGCGTTCCTTCTTCAAAAATGTATTTGTGTTATGTTTCATCTTTAAGTACATTACACGATGTATTGTTCATTTTGGCTATAAGTCATTCATGGTTATGTGAAGGCTTACATTCAAAGCGGACAATACCTCATAACGCAATGTGGCGTACTTGAGGGTGGAATGAACATTGACGACTTTACTGAGGACGAATCCATAAACGTTTCCTTAGCCTAGATTGAGGGGCAACTATTCTTGTACACCCAAAAATCTCACATCGCTTGGAAGTCGAGACCAAGGATAATATATATACAACATCCACACTCCTCAAAATCAACTATACATCTTTTAAAAAGGACAAAATTGTGAAGGCCTTACATCCAATGTAGAAAATACTTTAGAACGCGGTGTGGCGTATTTGAAGGTGAAACGGTGATGTATATACTATCAATTAAAATAAGGGTCTTGTTAAGATAAGAAACTAAATGAAGAAATTTAACCTTGGAAATTGTGCATTCAAAACCTAAAAAGCTTAAAAATTTATCTTTTCAATACAATATTTATTGTTTAATCTCAATATATATAAATGTTAAACAGTCTCCAATCAACTCCGATTACCCTAATCCCACATTTTTTGGCGGGTCTAAATAATTATTTCGAATAAAAAATGTTTGCAAGGAGTAGAACCAGGTACCAATAATAACACCTTTAAGCTTTTACCACTAGACAACTAACATTTTTATTGAAAGATTGTTGCTTCTAAAATAGATATGCAATCCTAAATGCCTTTTTTTAAGCCACCAACCAACACTCATTTTTACTATGTTTATTTCCACGTTTGATTACTTTCACATAATTTAGTTTATGAGTTTCATTCCATCTTCATTTTTTTCATACAAACAAAATGTTTCTAATTTTCTTTTTTGAGATTTTGTATGTTGACACTCTCAATCATACTTAGTTTGATTGTTTCTATGACTTTAAATGTAGCTCTAAAATTAATAATATAGTCAGTTTGATACTTATATATGAAACTTTACAAAACCCGTACATCGTACGGGTTAGAGTCTAGTTCTATTTTAAAATCCTTATCTTGTGTACTAAAGACACAAGTTAGCATTTCCCTTGTTAAAAAAGCTTGCTATAGTAACAGCTAACTGAATTATCAACCCAAAAAAAACAGCTAAACAAACAAACACACGCATGGACATAAATCTGCTTAATAATTTTCTTACGGGTCTAATTAACATAAATATATACCTAGTCACTTAAAAAATATATATATATATACCTAGTCGTGTTTGTGGTATATATATCACTGTCACGACTTTATTATTAATTCTTTATTTTGATAAGACGATATGCAATGTATGGAGTCGAAACATATAAATGATACAACACATTAACGTACAAAATATAATTTTCATATCGTATGTTTAAGAATAAACATATGATTGTCTTCATGTGACGAGCAAGGGGTTTATCTTAAACGAGCAATTAAAAAGAATATTAAACTTGATCTGAAGAGCTGTAACAAAAAAAAAAAGTGATCTGAATGATTTAAAAAGAAAAATACTTACGCTCAACAAGAATCATATATGAGCAGGTCTAACTGATCACAATATCATTAAATTAATGATTTCAATGGATTAATTAAATTTGTTGAAAATTGGATACATTGAATGGACCATCCGGGTAATTTATTAGCTTAACTCTTTAAAAATTAAGATACGCTTGTACTTTGAGATCTCCATAACAGAAAGTAGGAATAAAAAATAGAGCTATTTCCTCCTCCAATCTTGTTTTATTTTATCATTAGGTTGGCATGTTGGATTAATACAACATTCACACACAATGTGTATCAATCAATTGTAATAGCCAGAATCCGGTGGTAAAAAACGGTAAATGGTGGAAGGTGAAACCAAAGAACTTTTTTTTTGACAAAAGTAAAATAAATATTCATTCATTCAAATTAATAGAATACACTAGGTATAATAACATGATCAACCTCGTTAAAAACATAAAGGATAAATCTGTAAACAACATCAAATCAATAGCATACAACGACAAAATACCTACAAATAATATGATAAAATCTAAATCACCATAATATCCATACTTTTGGATCTGCAACATTGACGCCTAAATCATTGATTTAATATGTGATTAACTGAAGTTGATATTTCAATAAGAATCAACACCGCCACAAGACGCGAAATCAAACAATGCCGCACAATATGATGAACAACACAACACCGCACTCGGATGACAAAATCATGAAAAAACACAAAAGAAAAAACTTGATATATGTGAAAATTACTTATTTAGAATGAAAGATAGGGGAGTAAAAATATAGATAAGTGATTCTAGGTCAAAAAATGACCCAAAACCATCTCTAGATGAGTGAAAGAGAAAAAAAAAACTTAAATAAAAGATAGAGTTTCTCTCGTAAAACAAAAGAACTTATCGGAGGTCATACACCACCTGGTCTACATTATAAACATAAATAAATAAATTCATAATTATTAACTAATTTAGTTAGTAATGTGTAAAAAAAAATTAGCATCTATAATAATCTTCTTGATCTCATAAAAAGTATAAATGCGACAAAAGACTTGGTTGTTTGTAAGTATTTAGGCACTTATTTTTGGTATAGATACATATTTGAAAAATGTAGGAAGAGAAAATAATTAAATGATGTATATTTTTAAATAAGTAATTGATATACATTTTTGTGTGTGCGCGGCGGTGGATTCACTTATATTGCCAACGTTACTACGTTAGGCAGTGAACTAGGTGGTAGAAAATGAGTTGATATGGAGAAAATGTGATGATAATGTCTTAAAGATGCATTATTTATGGAGATGCATTCATGTTAGTTGTTGTCTTTGCTCTTGAGATTGCTACATATTTGTTAAAGTTTGTCTGTTGGAAAAATTGAATCCGAGATAGGTGTTGTCTCTTATCTAATTTAAATTCATCCCTTAACGTTAGGAACGACACGACGTTTATCTGATATTTTGTTGATGTAAAAGGAAGTGGAGCGGTAGGTGTGCAGGGTGTATAGCTATGCATTTCACTATGCTTTTATGCTGAGGTTTGTACCTCAGACTCGCTCACTTCCAGACCTTGTTATTGAGTGTGTTTGCTCCTTTCACAATGAGCTTTCTTTCGAGACGATCCATAAAGCAATCGGATTGGACCTTTTAGGCCAATACCAATACATATGGTCAAATGAGTCTAGTCACCAGACGATCCCATTTAATCGGTTGTTTTAGAGTGGAAAAATTGAAGTTGAATTCAACAACTGAAGTTGACCCGCTCTCATAACCTATTGAAAAATCAGGTTGGCTTGCTGCATGCTGGGTTAGTTTACCTTTATTTTTTGAGTTTATTTTGTTGATAGATTTGTTTTTCTGTTTTTGTTGAAATCTAGTATTATTTTGTGATTATGTAGGATTCAATTAAACTTAAAATATTGTAAGACAATTATTTATTTTCATTATATTAATTTTTATTGTCTATTGAGGCATAAACAATATCACAATTGGTTTAATTATTTAATAGCTTGTGTGGATTTATGATGTAATATTTTTATTGACACTCATAAGAGTTGGTTATTGGTGTTTGTGTTTGTGTTTTATTTGTTGGCGGATTCTAACTCGGATGCACGACCTCTCTGCTTGTGGTTGCTCAGCTCTTCGTTGTTTGGGTTTACGCTCCAAAGTCTGAGATTTGGTTTGTGATTGATGAGGTTGTGTCGATGATGATTCTGCATAGTAGCAGTGCGATCTGGGTTTCTATCCTCACCGCGACGTTGATTTTGGTCCTTAATTTGTATAGTTTCCATAGTTTAGGCGTTTAACATAAAAGAGACCATTAGTGACTATGAAGGCACTATTTCTCTCTTCATTTTTTAATAGGCTTCACTTAATAAACGAGTTTCATTGAATTATAAGAATATAAAAATATTTGTAGCACCCATTTAATTATTCTTAAGATAGTGGATCGGAGATATTGAATACTTATTGGATATAAATATTAAAAATTTAAGCTACGTAATTACCCTTTCAGCAGCACATGATTGACTTCATTACAACCTAGATTATTAAAAAGAAACTTTAAATACAGAACACAACCATTCCTTTTTGCTTAGTATGAGGAAGTTTACAACACATTCTCCTCAACTTTTGGTTCATATATATACTCCCGTGTCTGGCCTGCTTTAGCTTTCCATTTATTTTAGGGATTTGAGCATATCTTAGGATCCATGTGATTAATTTGTTTAAAAATTAAGAATAGTAAGCAATACTCAAAAAGGTAATCCTCCCAGACCATAATAGACCTGCCCTTCTGTAGGTCTGAAGGGCCATATTATGGGTGTTTGATTGTCCCCCTCGAATGGCATAGGGGCACTATATCGGTCCTCAAATTTCTTTTCCTTTGGCATTGGAATTGGATTTGTGCTGCACTCGACAATAATAAAATTAAAGGCATATCAAATATATAATTACCATAAACTCTTTCCTTTTAAGAAAACATTGTTTTCGACAAAGAAAACTGTTTTTGTCAACAAAAAAAGTTTTTTGTTTTTGACAAAAGTTGTTTTGTTTATTAAATATGAAACCATGTTAAGAAAAGGAAACCATATCACATATGAGAGCAAAAATACCAACATGTGATTAGTGAGTAGAGCTGAGCATGCACACCGGTTCACCTCCTATGTTGGTGTAACTTTATTCTTGGTTTCTTTAAAATGTCAAATATTCATACGTTAATTGTTATGTTATTATTTTTTT
>Ga0315915_1008203_pt1 | contig 12270 bp, 7 predicted proteins | sample MpolbnodulesMG_FD_207738 | JGI IMG/M metagenome (GOLD analysis project Ga0315915, IMG submission 207738) | Medicago polymorpha root nodule microbial communities from Los Angeles, California, United States - branched nodules | ecosystem: Host-associated > Plants > Roots > Nodule | place: USA... | reverse complement strand
TATATATATGTTGGTGCTAAAGATCTATGATGTAGTATTGTATTGGGTGGTTACGGACCCGAATTTCCTACTGTAACTGCTCACGCAGTTTTACGCAGTACACAATCTTGGTCATAGAAATATGATCTAACGATTCAAATTTGCATAAACAGTTTCAAACAGTTTTGATCACAACCGTTAATTTTAATCCGACGGTCCATAACCATTACTGCATTACCGCAGTTACAACGTGGGATCCAATTCCGAGTGGATACCAAAAAGGCAAAAACTCATAAGACAAGTGGGGGCACTTGCCTGCCGAAGAGCAACTTGGCTCTGCCCTTGAGCTAAACACCAAAGAGAAGTTGAAACGCACATTTTTTTGCGTTCATTTTTAGCAACGCCCTAACAAGTGGCATTTTAACGGGTAGCACTTGGTCGGCAACATTGGTCAACCACAATGTTACAAGTTCCTTTCTTCTTTCTCTTTCATAAGGTTTTTTTGTTTTTTGTACACTTGTGATATTGTAGTTGACTAATGTCACCGATATTACCAACCATAATGTCTCCCAAGTGCTATCCCATTTTAACATATATAAATTATTTATTTTCAATCCCCTTAAGTTTAGCTCAATTGGTAGATTTATTCTTTAATGAAATTTATTAATCATTTCAGCTCAATTATTTAATTAACTGTATTATCTAATTAGTACTATATACACTACTTATAAAACATTATACTTAGCTTTGCATTTATGATAATAAGAAACAAATCAATGAGTATCATAAAACCATGTATAAAAAAATTGTGTTGAAAAAAATGAGTTATTCAACATTTTAAAAAATAGTCACAAAAAATATATATTTGCGACTAACATTTGTTACATGAATAAAGAAGAGCTCTTGTATTTGATCACTCTTAATTTTTCAACGTTTATTCAACGTATAATTTTCTTTTTAATATATTTTTTTCTCATATTATCAATTTATCACATGTATCAGTTCCCTCTATTATTACTCTCTTTATTTCTTCACTCATTGTGTTTGTGTAAATGATGCACGAATTTTTTAAATCATTTTTCAGAAGAGCATTGTCTCGGTTGAAAAGCATGAAAGATATGACGCTCACTTTAATCAAACACGGGGAAATGCAGGTCAATGTTTTGTCCGTATTCTTCAACCCACCATGTGATTGTGATGTGCTATAGGAAACGCCTATTTAATTATTGTTATCAATTATTATCATTGTTATTTTGGTAAAATAGGAAACATAGAGAGGGTGTTGGTATGACTGGAGAGTTGGGTTGGTGATTATTAGCGCAACTATGTTGTTTTTTTGCTACTCAAGCAACTGTAACAATGGATGAAATACCAGAGAATATAATGAATAAAAAATCACAAGTCATACATGACATAAAAAGATAACCGAGGAAAAAGATATGATAATTATACAGCCACAAATAACATAGATTAACGCAATCCAATGATGGGCAGAAGGAGCGCCAGCCCAGCAAAATATAACTCAAATTAAAACAACTACTTCGTAAATTAACAAATATTTTTGTCAAAATTGGAATGGTAAATGAACAAAATTTGTCAGGACTAAAGGATAATTCAACTCCAGTGCTTCATGAATTAAATCCGCTCCCCCAGGAAAAGAACCTGCGACCTTGGCTGCAATCAACATCATTTAATAAGGTCTAAATTTCCTAGCAGCTCTCAACTGTTGCAGACGTTTTTTGTCCTCTTCAAATTTGCTCTGCAATTCCATTAGCTCTGCAAGCAAAACATGAATGGTTTATCTCAATTTGATCATCGTAAAAACGATTTTGAATGATCATGTGCTGATTTAAGACAGCGTCTAGGGGTGAGGGAAAATGGGGTAAAGCCGTAAAGCATGAGTGAGCCTCACATAAAATCATATAATTTTTAAGGTGTTCCAATCAACAAGATAACGATCATTTTATGACAATCTAGACACATTATTTATTTGTGTGTTTTTGTGCATAGAATCTTAATTTACTGGCAGAAGGGTTTTGAATCATAGAAACCAAGATATTAGGGAAGCGAGAAACATCACAGAAGATAGGGCAAATGAACCTACTTATACTATTAGGCCTAGAACTTGTAGCATATGACCAACACAACACTAATAACCCTAAGGGTGCGTTTGTTTCAAATTATATTTGTAGATTCATGGGAATAAAATCATAAAAATATACATACCTATGTTTGTTACAAGTTTACTAAATTTTATTCTCAGGTATAAAATGTTCCAGGGAATAGAAAAAATTTCCCAAAGAAAAGGATGGGAATAAAGTTCCCATGAAGATGGGAATAAATTCATGTGTAATTACCTATTATTATAATCCCTATTTTTAAGGTTCCTTGGAATATTATAATGTTAAGCAAACATCTTTTTTCTAAATACCTTGGAATATAATTTACATCTGTATATTCCAAGGAATGTTATTCCTAGGAATAAATTTGGTAAGCTTGAAACAAACACACCCTAATATTTCTTAAACTAAGAGAAACACAAATAACATCAACTATAAGATCTGTTGCATGCTAATGCAAATTTTGATGGAACCCCCGACCCCCCTAATTAACATCTTCCATATTTTGTAACAACAACAATTAAAAATTATCTACAATATGAATATATGGCAAAACATTATGAAAAACAAGTCATACCATTTCTCTGAGCTTCTCTTTTTTGAAAGCGGTAGAAATCTTGACCAACTCCTGTTTGTTTCTTTTTGGCCAATTTATTTTCTGCAGCAGCTTGAGCAACCGAGCCCACAGCAATCCCACTTTCAGCGTCAGTAGTTTTCTTCCTACCCTTGTGGTGCTGAACCACCGTCCATCCTCCTTCTGCAGCAAGGGCTTCTTTTGCTTTTCTTTCCTACATTGACCGAAAAATAATTGCATGGAAACCAAAATAAGTAACAGATGTGGGTTCATCCATAACTGAATATTGAATATGGAAAATTAAACACTTAAGTATCACAAATTGGATTAATAAGCCGTTTAGTTTGGGGTGTGAGATGAGAGATTATGAAGGGCATTGTAGTGGGAGAGTACTAGGCCATTCGTCATGCTAGGATACTGAAGGAAATTAATTTTGAAAGGTGAAGCCCATCTTAAGGAATAGAAAGGTGTTAGAACTTTGATGGGAAGACAGTATGAAAAATGAAGCTTGAAGGAGGAATGGGTCTATATATATTGGGTTGTTTCCCTTTATGTTTGTTCCATGGCTCATTAAAGTAACCATTTTGGATGTCATGGTCAAGGTTCTAGTGAGAAGTAATTTCTATTTGTATTCCAAGTTATTTATGAGTTCACTCTTCCTCTTGCTGAAACATGTGCCACGTTGCTGCAGCAACGACCAAGAGAAAAACACACAAATATATAGATTTCTTTAGAGACATCCACGGGAAAATAGATGTCCCTTCTAAAACTATTCAGCTAGCTATCGTTGTGAGCAATGAAGGTCTGTGGACCCCAGAGGCCATTATTGGCTCTCATCTGTATCTTGGTAATCATGTATCACAGATTGGAACCTTGGCGGAATAATGTTTTCAGCAGATACAAGGAGAACATTTTGGGGGACTATTGTTAGATGTCCACCAGGACTGTTGGTCAGGATTTCTGAATTAGTTAGGTTAGTTGAGCTGAGATAGTTGGAAGAAACATGGCATGTTGGGTAAGGAGGTTGCAGACCTTCATGATTTTGCATTATTGTTCTGCAATCAGGGGAGAGATTCCCTATTCTTACTCATAAAATACCATATTTCTATCAATTACTCTCTTTCTTGAGGAGTTATATTCTAGTCATGACAAGTATACATGATGACTAGAGAAAAGTCACTTTTTATGCTGCCTAAGCCAAAAAACATCAACCTCAAAAAGCACCTAAGGAAAAAGAATATTCAAATTATACACACGCAGGAACATCAAAGCAAAAATGAACTTCTAATACTGTGTTTATGGCTTTACAGCTGTGAGATACATATCAATTCATCTAGACACCCTATAAATACAAACTGAATTATCCTCCACATCCTAACAGCATATTTAGCACCAACTAACATACCCCATTAACAACAGAAAAGCTTTGTCAAAAGCAGATAGCGTCAAGTGCTAAGCACATGGAGTCAAAGCATCGTTAAACCTTATACAACTATAATAACTTGGACTCATACGTTAAAGCCCTTAGCCCTCCCTTATGAAGGAAAATAACTTTTACATGTTATTTTTCAAGGCCATAGAACTAGTAAGTATACAAAAGAGAATGCTAAATAAATATTTTCCAACATCAATTTAATTTCAATTTATAATAATATTCATGGCATGATTATCCCCACTGATAAAAGGGTTATCTGACTATAATCAGGAAGAAATTTGCGTAAGTAGAAATTTTTTGAGACAGTATCTGACAAGAACATCCAACCTCTATTTTGCTTTAAGGAAGTTTTTCAAAATATTTTTACCTCTTCCAATTTTTCCTCGTAAGTAGATATAAACTCTTCAATTTGATGTTGCAAAACCTCCAACCCTGGTCTACTTTGATGGTATTCCATGATCCACTCTGTGGTTTGAGTATTCCCCAGTCAAAAACTAAATAATGCATGACAATATCATACAAATATGCAGAAACTATACCATGTATGACAATAAATATTAAATATACAATAGCATATGGGTGCACCACATTCCAGTAGTCAACAGGTTGAAAGAATAATGGTAAACACTAAACAATATGTCTACATGCTCACTCATAGGCAGTAGGGTGGATGTTGGCAAAGGATGAAAGACATATGCACAAGAAAGTTAACATAGAGAATCTTGAAAAGTTTATCAATTACTGTATGTATATGCGTAGCAACTACTATTGTAAATTGGAAATAAGCTCACAATATGTAAATATGCCGACATTACAAAAAAATCATTAAATTTGTGCATGATATTTGTTGTTTTTAAGAAAATATAAAGTAAAACACTGAAGAAAAAAGCAATTCATACTTTTCATTCCATTTGAGCAGTCATCATGTCCAGAGGAAATAATATGAATGTCATCCTGATGATTTTGTTCTCTCTTTTCTGATGATTTTGGAACCTCCTTTCTTCTTTTTTTCTTAGCTTGCTTTGACGTACCTACAAAACAAAGATAACTTCTATGAGGAAAATGAATGTATGACTTCAGGCATGATATTTCACAATACAGCAATAGCATCAACCAGAAAGTGCTTTTTATTACAAGGTTTGATAGCTGCTTCAATATTAGAATCTCTAGGCTTCTTGGAGTCATTAACCTCCTTTTCTTTAGAATCGCATTGTTCCACTACTCCATCTGATATCATTGAGGAAAAAAGGTAAGATGAACATGATAGTTAAAAATATTTTGTTCACAGAATCCACACCGTAACCATCAACTCACCATTTTGCTCTTCTAAATCAACTTCTCCGTCTTCTGGTGTTTGTCTTCTAACAAGATTTTTGTCCTTGTTCTTCCTTTTTCGACTAGTAGTAGCTTTCACCATTTTTCCCTTTAAAATCTCCATTTCAGGATCCGCTGAAACAACCAATTTATTTCAGTGAAAATTCAACAAAGTGCGACCCATACAAAAACATAACACATTTATATACTATCATCAACTCACCATTTTGCGCTTCTAAATCAACTTCAACATCTTCCAGTCTTTGTCTTTCAACTAGATTATTGTCCTTGTTCTTTCTTTTTCGGTTGATGGAAACTTTCACCTTTTTCCCCTTTGTAACTGGAATTCCATGATCAACTGAAACAACCAATTCATTGCAGGAAAAATTCAACAAAGCGCAAGCAGTACAGAAAAATAACACATTTAAATACTAATATACAGTAAAATATCTTGTTCACAGTATAAGCTGCATAACATATTATTTCAGAAACAAAACATATTTACATACCATCATTGTTCACCGCGACATGTGTCTCAACATAATCAGCATTTTGTTCAATGTTAATTTTTTTCTTCTTTTCCCCGGTCCTTACACCTTTTTTTCCCTTACTAACTTTCATCATGGCAAAAAATACAACCTGTGAATGAAAACATACATATAAGACTTGTTTGGATAAACAGTTTAATTAAGCTCTTATAGAATAACTGTTTAAGTTGGTCCCTCAAAATTTGCAATTTAACTAACCCCTACCTAGTACCTACACCTTATAATTTAGGGAAAACTATGAATTAAGCAAATAATGAAGACATTGAGAAAGCAGTATACCTGATAATGGATCAAAGCTATGACTCTCGGATACCTTTGAGAAATTGGGGGACCGAAGCCTGCGTTTAGCGGCCAGGTTTTGCTTCTTATGTCTGAGAGAAAGGAAAAATAGTGATAGCGGGTTTTTTATTTTTTTTTGTTTTTATTTGTTGTTTCGAAAAATAAGTTTTTTTTTTTTTTGTATGTATAAAGATGGACCAAATCAACAAGAAGTACATTGGGCTTTCACCGGAATCTGAAGTGTTTGTTTTTTCCTTGAAATTTCTTTTTCCACCCTCCCTTCTTCTTGCGAGCTCTCCGTTTGTTTTGGCTGGAAACAACAGTTACAATCCTATGGCGTTGGAAGGTATCTTCCGATTGTATATTTAGCAGGTTTCATGTGTATTTGAAGTTATAATATTCCATAGGTTACATATGAATCCGAATTTATTTTCCTTTTTTTGTTCAGTCCATCGGAAACTGTTTTTCGATGCCATCGGAAGCTACGATCCCATGCAGACTTACATCAACTTTGAAATTTTCTTTCCCACCACACATTATATAAAGGGTTAAATAAGATTTTGGTCCCTTTAAATATAGTCAGTTTTCTTTTTGTTCCTCATGAAAAAAAGGGACATGTTTTAGTCCCTATAAAAAATTTCAACACATACTTTGTAGAATGAACGCTAACGTCTCCCCACGCTTCCGCAATTATCGTTCGACGATTACGATTCCCACGAATTTGTGATTGTTGAACCCTTATGTGTGCCCTACAACGGCACCTGCACCTCCACACTATATAAATGGGACTCTCAACAGTCCTCAAAGTTAAATTATCTCTACACTCCTAACCCACACTCAAAAACTCAATACTTACTTGAGCGTCGGAGTGTCTGCATGCATACACCCTTGTCGTTCTAGTTGAAGCAACCACCGCAAAACACCGCATCAATAGTCACCTTATCAAAATCTATATGCATTTCCACCAGGTTTTTAAACACTCAAATTTCACAGAAGTTCGGTGAGGAACCATGCTTGAAATGAGATAAGAATATAAAAATCGCATGAAGTGTAAGAAAATGAAAACTTGTGTGTTATGGATTGGAAAAAAATGCATTTATCTATACAAGATATGGTTAAATGTTGGCAAAAAAATGTCGTTACACTATAAAATTATATCATATACATGTCAATAAAGTGAAGTTGCATCTTTATCATTATATAGTGGGATTTGATTGTTTACGTATATTTTTGGGATGGTTGATCACCTCTTCCAACATCCATCAGTTCTTCAAACAAATACCGACTCTCCTAAATTGATTTTTCCATTGCTTAACTTCTTGTTTTTTCTACCCTTCCTTAAATTATACATAAACAAAATGATTAGGAATCAATCCAATACACATCATTTGTGAAGATGAGTTTGATGGTGAACGACCTCACAATGAGATGAAATGTTTTAGAATATTTTCATCCTATCATACGCAAATTCAACTATGCGAATGATTGATGCCAAAATGCAAGATCAATTTGTCCATGTCGTCACAATTTTTCCTTCACCAAATACAGTGTGCCCTCATTCATCCAACAAAGAATATAGGAATTTGGGTCACTATATGAAAGTCTCACCTCACCTGCATGATTTCTCCAAACAAAGCAACATACATCCCTTCACATGTTCCAAAACACAAGGGAAAACATTTTTTATAGCAAGATGTTAGCATTAGGAATTCAAATTAAATGGGCTCATTTCTTCATGCTGTTATGATGTTCATATTTTAGACACACAAATGTTCCAACGCTCCTCTTAAGTACCAATAAAACAAGTAACGGCTTTGTTTTCGTATAACTTTACTATATATATACACACATAACAAAGTTGGAGATAAATTTCAGCGAAAGGCGTGGTTGTAGTCATGGTAACGGAAGTTTTTGTATATGAAGTGAGCTAACCACCTTGACAACGCGAATGAAAGCACTGCAAACACAACCATTGAATTTCTTGTTGTAGCTGAAACCACACCCTGCTTCATTGTGGCAACAATCCCAATTGAAGCAACTGATATGATCTGCAGCATCACTTCCACTACATTGAGGCTCTTATAGGCTAAATTGCAACTCTTGCAATTCACCGTATGGCTCCAGTACCTGTTCAAATTTAGTAATTTGATAATTTTAAATGAAGAACATTGTACAAATACCAAATGCAATTAATAATTTTGAGCTTGCTATATTTAGAATTTTTTATTTGACAAACTATTGGTTTATGCTTGACTTAAGTAAAATTCTTCACTTCAAATCACGGTTATCAAATTGAGAATCAAGAAGACGTATTTTTCGAATCGTGGCTCGAATCTTATTATGAATCGTAAGATGCATTACCAACAAAACTAAAACATTTTAAAGAAAAAACAGGTGATATAGCAAAATTATATATAAGTCTCAAAACCATTCAAAATTCAAGTCAAAAGTCAATTCAAATAAGAAAAGTGGCCAGCTATACAAAATCGACGACCAAAAGAAGCTGACTACACTAGGTAGTGATTCATTAGAATAAATCGAGATTCATCATAATGAATCAGAATTCAAGATGAGAATCATGTCCAAAATAGATATGCACTAGCGATTCATATAGATTGAGTTCAATTTTGTATTGAATCGAGATTTGATTCAGTGATTCACATGTACAGTAGGATACTCATAACCATACTTAAAACTTCACATATTAAAGGAAAATCGTTACTATTTTTGACATATAACTAAATTAAAACTTCCATGTTTAATGCAATCATATGTGAGTTACCTATCCATAAGCTGTTCTCTAGGAGGTGTAGGAGGAAGGGCTCCATTATATTTTCCTCTCCATTCAACTTGATCACCTGCATACTTCTTTAACCACTTTCTAAAACCAATCACAAGAGCATCTGCCTTTGTTGGCACAAACATTGTCTTCTGCCAATTGGCTTGACCAACATCCATTATTTTTTTTTCCTGTCAAAATAAATAATTAAATTTCAACCATACAAGCTGAAACAAGTGTGTATTTGTTCATCAGCATATAGTACTAACGACTTATTTCTTAGATACAATTGAGATAAAATCTTCATCAACAATTCGACCATGATAAGGTAGGAAACACGAGTTATCAGTTTGCATCTAACCTGGAAAAGAACTATTACTCACCCCAGACTAAGAAAAATGGATGGAGCCTATTAAAGTTTTTTTTTATTTTTAAAAAAGTATATTATAGTCAAGCCTATTTTTTTTATATCTTTATTTTGGTAAATCCTGTTTTGTGATAAGGAAACTTAAGCAACCAACCTTTCGTAATTCAAGAAGCCGGTATGAAAAATCAATTACGCAGATGTACACGAATAGATCAGTAATTTGTGCATAAATACAATGACAAATCCAACCTAGCAACTACTGTGCATATAAATACCAAGCATTTTAGTAAATATTATCATCAATTAATATTTTAATCAGAGATTTCACTACAATTGACCTAATAAAGTAATCAGAAGAAAAAAAGTGATATATTGAAAAATATCAGTGATTGAATTTGATATTGTTATGTAACAGTACTGGATAATATTTTTCTTCAACGGCTCTTTATGATAGCATAACTGATCGAACCAACAAATCAACAGGACAAATGATTTGTATATTATAAAAGAAATTACCTCAACATGGAGAAGATACGTATCTGAATCTAGAACCAAGTTTTGTCTAACATGAAAAAGCCATCGCGGTACAATTTTGTCAATCCACAGCCCAAAGTTTCTTGGGAAGCACCAAATCAGTCTGCTGTTGCCAGGACTAACAGGAATACAAATAAAGACCAAAGCAAATTTCTTCTGAACTGATGATTTCTGCATTCAAATGTATTATGTAACGCCCGCATAAAATTTGTTGCATATTTTTCATAATATAAGTAAGGATCATAGCTGCTCAATTTGTTACCTTAGTTTCATCAGAAGGTGCAAGTTTATTTGGATCAGTATAAGCATAAAAAATGCTTGGTGGCATAAACTTGCTTTTGCTCCAACTCTGATCTGCTGTGAAACCGTTGACATCTAACTCTTCAATTGACAGTTCAAGTGGTCTCCCTCCTTCTCTATCAGCTTTCACTGTTAAGTTAATTAAGTAAGCAAGTGTCATATATAAAACAAATAGGAATTTACTGAAGTTAAATGATTTATCATATATGCATACCTTTTGGTTTTGCAGTGTTCATTATTCCGTAGTGTGCATATGTAGTATGTGCAGGGTCCATGAGGTTTTCAATCAGAACCTCATACCTGAAATTGCATATTCAATAAAATTAAAAAAACTATACTAAGCAAATAATATGGTTTTTTGGTTTAAATATGTTTGCAGTCCCTATAAAATCACAGATCTTTTAAGTTTAGTTCCTGTTAAAAAAATTATTCATTTAGTCTCCACCTTTTATATAAAGGTATTTTTACTAAAAGCACCATGCTTTTGTCAAATGTGGAGACTAAAACAAATAAAAATTCATAGGGACTTATACCAGAAAATAGATATTTTATAGAGACTAAAAATATATTTAACTCATGTTTTCTTAGGGTCTAACATGCAAGTTACGGTCATGGGTATGCATAATGTAATGTTTGTGTGTTTTCATCTTTCAGAATCAGATCAAATAATTATACTACTATCAATCAATTATCAATGACAAAAAAACAATCACGTTAAGCTATGCCATATACAGATGTGTTTGAGTACTTTTTTTAGAAAAATAGTAAATTAGTGCAAAAGTAACATTCTAAATCTCATTAGAGTTCTACAAAAGAAATATCATACTTTAATTAGAATTGAAGTCTTACCCATAAGCAATATCTCGGTTTCCCATTACGCTAGTAAAGGACGGATCATCAATTTCTGGTATAAATGGGGGTGTTTTTCTTGTAATAATATCTTTGTATTGAGGATCAGTGTTTGGCCAAAACCACAAGATACCATTCTGCACAGTGCTTGGGTAAGCAGCTACACATGCTTTTTTGGACGTATGAATCTGCACATTGTTTTTATACCAAAGTGAATGCATATTACAAGATAACAAAACAAACAATGTGAAGAATCAATTTACTGCAACACATCTATATTCCACAGTTCTGACTGATTGCTAGAGTGATTGCAACTAGAAGAAATTTAGTTGGTAGTAGTTACACATCTAAATGTATTCTCGGATATGTAGCACCGACACTTCAAATATGGAAGATGTGTCTGACACGACACTGACACATGTAGTTATATTCAGTCATTCCATATATTCAATTATTATCGGTATCAACATGTAAGTGTCAGTATTGAGTTTGATGTTTGTGTCGGTGCTTCATAGGTTCTCGCCATTTGCTACACAAGGAAAGAAGCATAAAAAGTACTCATTTTCTAAGCTGCGTAACAGCAATAAAACATCTACTAATCATTCTGTTTCTTTTTATTTGTTATCTCATTCCATCTAATTCTATTCCTGCAGTCAATTGTTAACTTGTAACTGACAAAACAATAGTTAATGTTGCATTGAACTTGAAAACTACAAATGAATAAGAGCAAATTTTTCTTCAAAAGCGACGGTTAAAAATGTATCGAAGGGAGTAGTTACCGGAGGTCCTTCAGGAGGTGCCTGAGGAATGAACTTGCAATCACCTGATCCATTAAAACACCAACCATGATACACACACTGTAACCTACCCCATTGATCAATCCTTCCTTCAGACAAAGGTGCTAATCTATGAGGACAAGCATCATCAAAAACTTGCCATGCACCCTCATTCCTATCCCACCATATAACAACATCAATTCCCATCACTTTCTTAGCATGAGGTGCCCTTTTGTCAAGATCACATATTGGCATCAAAGGATACCATTGTGAGTACCAGTCAAATTTTTCTGAACCTGTTTCAACTTCAGGTTCATCATCCACTTCAAGGTTACTACTACTGGAATCTGTTAATGGAGAAGGTGATAAGGCAGTGAAAAGCTTAAATTTTGAAGTGTTCCCACGAATTAATGGAA
>Ga0315915_1008202_pt1 | contig 12271 bp, 5 predicted proteins | sample MpolbnodulesMG_FD_207738 | JGI IMG/M metagenome (GOLD analysis project Ga0315915, IMG submission 207738) | Medicago polymorpha root nodule microbial communities from Los Angeles, California, United States - branched nodules | ecosystem: Host-associated > Plants > Roots > Nodule | place: USA... | reverse complement strand
GACAAAGGCGTGGCTTGAGTAGGCATTTGGACTGTTGCCAAATCTAGAGGGATGGAAGCAGTTGTATTCTTGGACGCAGCTGTTGCAGTACTATCTTCATCAATAAAAAAATCAACGTCATCATCATCATCATCATCATGTTCTTCGCCGTGTTCAACAGAAAAATTATTTTTATTAACCGGAAGTGTCTCGGATGAAAGTTGCACATCATCATTCACTACAAATTTTGCTATCTCCAAAACAGGTATATTAGGCCGAGGTAGATTACCTTGAGGAATATGTTCAAAAAAATCTTGCAAGTTGCTGCAAGTGGTACCTGCTGCATCACCGGCTGCAGCTGATGGCTGAGGGATAACAAATATTGCATTATTATTGGGGATGGCAGCTGCTGGTGGGGGAACAGCAGCGCGTGTCTCAGCTGTTGGTGGGGTGACAGGAGCGTATGCATCAGATGTTGGCGTGGGAACATCAACGTGTTTCTCAGTAGAGGGGGCATCTGTTGGTAAGGGAACAACCGGAACGTAACATAGTGTGCCTGATGAAGAAGCTCAATTCCCAACACGCGGTGGATTGCTAGCTGCATCAGTAACCTTCTTCTTCCCATGGTCAGGGACCTTGACAACCTCTGGATTCAACCTCTTACAATTCACGACATTATGTCCAATGACATAACAATGATGACAAAATAGAGGGCGTCTTTCATATTGCACTTATACGTTAAAAGCAAAACCCTCTCGTTCAACAAGGATTTCATCATAAACCCGCTTTGATAAGTCAATGTCCACAATAATGCGTGCATAGTGACCGAAAGCTCTATTACGTGTCGGTCCATCAATAGAAATAGGGGTACCCACCGGGCTCGCAATTTCTTTCAATGTTCTTTCGCACCAATACTCCTGAGGCAACGCTACAAGTCTGATCCAAAAAGAGGCGTGTGTTTGTGTCTGAGCGTTGTGGTTAAAATCCTTCGTCCATTGGGAGAGGCGAAGGAGTCGTGGTTGTAGTGAAACCGTACCCACTGTCCAAATCCAACTGAAGTCATCCTAATGTTCAAATAAAAAATCGTAGAAACCCCGACCAAGAGGAACCATTGATGGACCATCTTCCAAATCTTGCCAAGTTTGGAGGCTAAATCACGAGCGGTGTAAGGTTTGTCGCCTTTATACAAGATTAGTCTCCCACATAATGCATATTGACAATCTTCCAGGCCTTTAACGTATTCATCCTGGCATATTCGTATGGAGAGGGAATCACCTTTAATGCAAGGTACCGGATAAGGAGGTTCTTCCGTCGGGGGAGAGCGAGAACCCCCTACTGCAGCCGCAAAGGATTTTGGTGGAGCGGTGATCACTTGCGCAACTGTAACTATAGCCGAAGTAGAGGCTGCTGCTGTTGGAATGATATGTACCGGAACTGACGGCAGAGAGGCCGGGACTGCCAATTCCGCTTGCCAATCAAACGGCATGGCAGTAGTATCAACAGTCAGACAAATTCGAAAATCAAAAAATTGACTGTAGAAATTGGGGAACACGATACAGAGTGTTCGAATTCACGTAATTGAGTGTAGACCTGTTATGCACATGAAATTGTGTCTTGCGATTAAGAAAGTACCTCAAGCACTAAATTAATTCACGTAGCCAAAAAGGATAGATTGGTATCAATTGAAAAGCAAACAATTGAAAAGTTGAAAAAACACTGATTGAATCAATTGACGGCGGCGCTCTCATGAGGTAGCTCTCCCATCTCCCACTTTATTAAATATCTCAATTAATATTTATATGATAAGACATAATTGAATGATCGTGTAAATCCTTTCTTTAAAACTTACTTAGTTAAATCCTTTCTTTAAACCAAATCTTTTGAAATACAAAATAATAACAATTTTTCAATTTTTGCTCGCGTCCAGCATCCTTGCCGAAAATACTCTTGCGCTAGTTAAGTAAGCAAGTATTAAATTCTGTGCTACTTAACTAACGTTGCGTTAGTTAACTCACGCTACTTGTTATTTATATACTTTATTTGAACTCACTTTTTTTTAATTTATTTACTATATTCAAATTATTTTATTTACGTTAGTCTAATTTATTTATTTACTTTATTCTAATTTAAATTATTTTATTTATTTACTATATTCAAATTATTTATTTACGTTATTCTAATTTATTTATTCACTTTATTCTAATTTATTTATTTTCTAAATTATTTGTTCACTTTATTCTAATTTATTTACTTTATTAAAATTAATTAATTTATGTTAATCTAAATTATTTATTTACTTTATTCTAATTTATTTATGCACTTAAAATAAATATTGATTCGAATTTTTTCATTAAATAAATACAAATATAAATAAAAGAAAATGAACTAAATTAATATTTATTCGAATTTATTCATTAAATACAAAATTAGAAAATAAAAGCAAATATAAATAAAAAGAAATGAACAAAATTAATATTTATTCGGATTTATTCATTAAATACAAAATTAGAAAATAAAAGCAAATATAAATAAAAAGAAATGAACAAAATTAATATATATAACAACATCTCATTTTATTAATAGAATTCAGACAATAATTGATACATTTATTCGAATTCACTAAATAAGCTACTTATTTTCTTTTTACCCAAAGAGGTAAAAAGTGACCAGCCTTCTTGGGGAAGATACATCATCAACCCTTGGGCTAAATTTAAATCTGGTTCTTTTTATACCCAAGAAGATTCTTTTTACCCACGGTAAAAAAAAATTGGGTAAAAAGAAGCAAATTTAATTTTATCCCAGGAGTTGATCACTTCCCCAAGTCGGCTACTCACTATTTCGCTTCGAAGAAGTCTGATCACTTTTGCCTCCAAAAGACTATTGAATGAAAGAAAAAGAAAGAAGAGAAATAGAGGGAGAGAGTGAGGAGGGAGAGAAAGTGATATGGTGTGAGGAAATAAGGAAGTATGGAGGGGTATTTATAGGTGGGAATGATAGTGTAGGTTATAACCACCATAAATGTGGTCAAAAAAATATGTAAAGGTTTAAAAAAAACGTGTAGATTGAATGTTGAAAACATGACCACCGTCCAAAAAACGTGTGTTCTTGAGTTCAGACCACCGGTCAACCTGCGTGCGTTAACTCACGCACATGCCAATGGTGCGTAACTTAAGCCACGCAGAACTTATAAGGTGCGTGAGTTAAGTCACGTAGCGTGACTTAACTCACGCAAGAATATAACTAGAAATCATGCTGGACGCGAGCAAAATGTGCAGGGGAAGAGCAAAATTCAAAAAAAAAAGCACAACATATGCTCAAGTAAAAGGGCCTAAATATCAAGAGATCGACAAGACCCAACAACCAATATAAAACATATCCACTACTAGGAATTTTCTTTAATACACCCCGCTCTCATGCTCAAGTAAAAGTAAGAAGCCTATATGAAAACAAAGGGCCTAAAGACCAAAAGATGTACAAGACCCAACAACCAATATAAGACATATCCATTACTAGAAATTTCCCTTAACTCTCCCCCGGTTTATACCTATATACCCCTTAACACATCCTATTTTACTAAAATCTATAATTTTAAGATACTTAGAAGAGGAATGCTAGCAACACACCTTCTAACACACACTTTTCAACACACTTCCTTTGATTGGTTAAAATTCACATGGGTTCCACCAAATCATGTGGGTCCTATATACTTTTTGTGGGTCCCATGTGAATTTTAACCAATCAAAAAAAGTGTGTTGAAAAGTGTATGTAGAAGGTGTGTTGCTTTACTTAGAATACTTTTTTATGTTACAATGAAGTATATTTTGGATTGTTCATCCACTTTGGGGTGTATAGATATAAACAAGGGGAGTATGAAACCAAATTCTCTCACTACTATTTCCTCTTTTGATGTAACATTTTTCATAGGTCAATAAAATATATTATATAAGAAGTCTTTGAACAATAAAAAAGCAGAACATATGTTATGCTGAAGTTAAAAAAAAAAAATCAAAATAAAGGGCCTAAAGGCTAAGAGATCTGCAAGGCCCAAAAACTAGTATAATATACATCAACTACTATTTTCATTGATGTTAAATTTGTTATTTCTCACATTGAGAATTACTTTTAAGCCCCTCTCAATATCTCTTAGGTCCCCCAAAATTTTGTTTTTACCTCATATATATGGTTAGTAGATACGTCCTGGAGGGTTAGGAACTTATCTTTCGGATGACTGTTTTATATAACTGAACAATGAGCAAAATTGTTCATTATGTTATATTGGTGTTTCAAAGTTTCCAAACCACCTCATTTGCTCTCCAAACATATTTTTCACTGAATTCTTGACGTTAAGCTATGTTATTTGTCTGGTCATAAACTTATGTATTTGATTTAAGCAATTTATGACAAACATTTGTACATTGTTTAAGTTCTTTGTTAGTTTAAGTCCTTTTTTTTTGTTGAAGTGTATATATTTAATATGTGTTACTAACATATGGGAGATACCAATAGAAGAGTTTGGGACATAACTATTTAAAAAAAGAAGAAGAAAAAAACAAGATTTCAAACCAATGCCCGAGAGATACAAACCGAAGTGTTCAAGAGGTATCTCTTGGATGTATAAAAAACGTGAATACTAGAACAATACAGAGGTTCTTTGTGTATCAAAACATGTGAGATCTGAATGTCAACAAATTAATATTGCTATATGCTATATACAACCATATTGAACATACTCATGTCAACAACCGAAACAAAAAGGACCTAAACGAATAAATTATGTAAACAAAAAAATTTAAACAAAGTACAAATGTTTGTCATAATTACTTAAACCAAAAGAGGAGTGTTAGGAACACACATTCTAACACACACTTTTCAACACACTATATTTGATTGGTTAAACTTCACATGGGTCTCATCAAATCATGTGGGTCCCATATAATTTTGTTAGAATGTGTGTTGCTAAATTTATTTTAAACCAAATGCATGGGTTCAAAATCAAACAAATAACATAGCTTAACATCAAGAATCGGGTCAAAAGTAGGTTTGAAGAGAAAATTGGGTGGTTTGGAGACTTTGAAACACCAAAATAATATAATCGACAGTTTTACTCATTATTATGTCACATAATAGCATAAGTCAGCAAGATCCTTTATCTTAATTACACTTTAAGAACCAAACTATTTTTTGTTTAAGACTTTTTGGGGTGTGTTTAGATTGTTGGTAAGGGATAAGATGAAGTGTTGATGTGTTCCATTACCTAGATATTTAAACAAGATGAAATAAAAATATATATTGAGATTAGAAATGGTTATTGTCATGTCTTTTATTTATTGAAAAAATGAAATAAAATGGTAATTAATGACATTCATTCCATTTGATTCCAAGAAGTTACTCAAAAGTTACTTTTAGAACACTTATATTAGTAACGGTTATGCTAATTTACTTGTTTTCTAATAGCACAATTTAAGAAGTTAAAAATGAAATTCTAAAATAAATTTTGCATTGAAAAGATAAATGTGTTTTTGGAAATTATGCATTCAATATTTTCTTTTTATTAAAATATAAAATATTAAATACATAATTTTCAAGAAGTTAACATTTTTCTAACTGTAATGCCATAAAAACTCGAGTGAAAATTGAAGAAAAACAAAACCAGAGCATACTTTGATTGGGACAAGCATGATTCCTAACACACAATTTTTTCTTAGATGATGACCTAACACAGTATTGTTTAGAGAATATATTCCTTTTTCTTCAATGTTTTCATATCTTCACTCTTAAAATCTAATTTGCTTCTTTATTTTATGGTTAAATATGTATTTCGTCTTTATATAGTTGATTTTAGTCCTATTCAAAATATATATTTTTTATTTTAATTCGTTTAAAATTTTTTGTCAACTTGTAGTCTCTCCAAATATTTTCCATCAACACTTTTTGTCCTAAATTATCTTATCACCACCAGTTTCGTTACTCCAAAAACCATTATATTCTTCTTAAGGTCTTCAATTCGTTCATTTTGCTTGTTCAGCCGTTTGAACCACTTTAACTCGATTGATTTAAAGATATTATACATTTTTTTATCTTTAAAAATTTTAAAACTCAATATTTAATATTATTTCAATTATAAATAATAATTAAATTAATAAATGTATGTGTTAATGAATTAAAATCCTGCTGTATCAATATTTAATATTATTTCAATATTACAGCATTTCCTTACGTGGTAGATGACCATGGTGTGCGAATTCCCACATCTATGGAAATCTACCTCTCGCTATTTTTTGAAGGGAAATGTTAACGAGTGTCCTAAGGACACTTTTTAAGAACTTGAAATAGTAAATTTTTATGGAAAATTGTGCATTCAGTGCATCGGAAATTGAAGTGTTAAACTTTTTTAAGGAATAATTTTTTAATTGGGAAACCTTAAAAAGTGTCCTTAGGACACTCATTAACAAGACCCTTGGCTGCTCAATACATTGGTCCACCATGATTTTCACTAAAATAGGTATTTAGAGGATTGTCACTGTTTATTAAAACACCACATCAGTATCGTGAATCCTTAGGATGATTTTTTCGCTAAGTTTATCACTACTCTAAAAAATTCTAAAAATAATGTTCTGAAGACACTGTTATCATTTCCTTTTGAAAATATGATCATAAATTACTGATAAAACCGACACACAATGAAGTAAAAAAAAAAAGAGTTTTAATAAACAATGACAATCCTCTAAATACCTATTTTAGTGAAAATCATGGTGGACCAATGTATTGAGCAGCCAATAAAAACAATTCGAGAGACATTCCTGAAACAATTCTTTGCAGTATTTATCATTTTCCTTTTAAATGACAAGTTTTATAAAAAATTTGTGTAATTAATATATTGAAAATCAAAGTATTTAACATTTTTAAGGAACAATTTTCTAATTTATAATTCTTAAAAGTGTTTGGAGATATTTGTTATCAAGACTCTTTACAAAATCAACATAAGAAAAATAAAAGAGAATCTAGTGAAAACAATGGTTAAACCCCATTCATGAAAAAATGGTTATAGAATAATAAAATAAAAACAAAATTAGAAGATGAAATAATAATAATTGAAAAATGTTGACTCATTAATTTATCTATTTTGAGTTCAACACACGATGCCAAAAATCCCAAATTGTTTTTTTTTAAAAGAAAAAATCCCAAATTGTTCTCTCACAGTCATTGACTAATCAATTTGTTCGAAGAAAATCATGTAATCATTACCCAATTAAAACTAATAACTTTTTTATTAATTTTATATGAAGATTCTCGTACAATGAACAAAATTGAAATGAGTATAATAATGAATTGAAAGTTGAAACACACATATTTGCAGCCAAATCGCCGATCAAGTAGATCAAGTTGGCAAGAAGTTGATCAAGTTGACAAGAAGTGATTCATATAATTATTAGTGGAGCCATAAATACTTTTACGAGGAGCTACTTTATTTAGTTTGTTTTTTTTAATTCAAAAACTTCCAAGCTTTATTTATTTTTTCATTTTATTTTGGTCTCTTAATTTGTAAAAGTTAGAAATTCTACCCTCTTAAGTTTTAAAGATTAACAGTAATTTAGTTATAAATAACAGAAATGTTTAAAGTGTACATTTATAATTTAAAAGACCAGATGTATAATGTTTGTACTTTAAAAATAAAAAATGAAACAAAAAATCTTAGAGAATCAAAGTGAGTAATATTTATAACTTATATATAATAATATTGAGAGAAAAAATTTAAGAGAATAAAGTGAAGTTTTAAAATAAATGGGAAGAACTAAAAATATAATTTAGCCTAATAAATTACATACAGCATAAAATATTAACATGCAAATTATATAAAAAACTTTATCGAGAAAATAAAAACAAAGAAAGGCTGAATGATCAAATTTTTTTTTATGAGTATACATGAGATAGGAAAACGTAGTTTCAAAATTATAAGAACAAAGCTTGGTCATTCGTCTTTCAAACAAGTCTTGGCCATTCTTACATTTTTTTATTGACGTTGCTCTGTTAAAAAATATAATTTTTCTGAAAAATGCATGCATAATGCTAAAAAAATGGTGCAGAGATGTGGTTCGAACCAGGGGTGATTGCTTTCATACACAAGGGGTAGCTATTACTATCCCAAAGAGAAAAAAAATTATTGAATAAGTATGTATATTTTTATATTAAGCTACCCTTTATAATATATATTTGGCTACGTCAAGTTTGATTTTAGGTGTGGAATAAGTTTTTTGTTTTACTTTACTTACTTTTCAAATTTCAAATTATCTGATCCCGTCCTTTGGAAACTGAAGGGTGAAAAAAAAAACTGCATTGACAATGAAAATATGACAATAACCACAATCTATCACTTCCTCTCAATTTTTTTTATCACCATTGGCCCAAAGAGATTTAACGGCACTCTTTTTTTTTGAAGGAAAAAATTCATTGCTTTTCATTAGCTATCAAGTCTCGGATACAAGACGGTACATCATCATAAATGTGGGAGCTAGCATGAGATAGGGCTAACCTAGCTAATTCATAAGCGACCCCATTGACTTGCCTCCTATTGAACTCGACATGAGAGTTCTGAAAATTACAATCGAACAACTGCCTACGAGGCTGAATAATACAACCTAGTTCACTCCTGTTGCCTATGTTTGAATTAAAATGTTCAACAACAGACTTGGAATCCAAAACAAAATCAACATTGTCATAATGAAGATCATCCACCCATTGTATTGCCGTGTGAAGTACAACAACCTCGCCAACATCAACATCACAAAGAGGAGAGAAACAGTCCGTCTTAGCCATGACAAACTCACCCTAATCATCACGGATGCATATGCCAATACCTACCATATTCAGAGAGTCAAAAAAGGAGGCATCAATATTACATTTGTACTTACCATATGCTGGCTTCGTCCACTCGATGACAGGACCATGAATAACACTATTTGGCTGAGCAGGGATGTCCGTAGCTTTGTGCGATCTGACTTCTTGGGCGGTTCTTCAATCATCTAAGAGGTGTCGGACCTGTTCAACAACCTGCAAACATGTTTCGTTTTGATGTTGCCACAATTTTAAATTCCTACGCTTCCACAAGCTCCACATAATCGTCACAAATAACTCTTTTTGCACAGAAGACAGCTGGTCAAGAAGAGAAAATATCAAAACATCCATGTTATAATTTCGACGGAGAGTTCTCAATAATATCCCATAAATTAACCTCCCGCCACGCTTGCATCGCACCTGGACATTCTAATAAGACATGAATACTATCTTCATAACTAGTTCCACACAAGACACAATCATTAGGACAATGAATACCACGACTACTTAGGCGTGCACGTGTAGGGAGACAGCCCCAACACACACGCCAAACAATGTTTTGAATCTTGGGAGGAACCTTAACGACACTCTATTAACCCTTTATTATTGTAAAAACAAACCTTTCATATGAACACTTTTTTTAGCTAAAAAATAAGTAATTACTAATTTATAACCCTATAATCCGTTTTTGTTGCCGTAAGTGTATTTTATGAAGTACATTTTATATACGTAGTAGTTATTGCGATCATTTTTTATTTATTGGTTAAATTTACTATTAATTTTTGAATTTTTTTCTTTATATATTGTCACCTCATAAAAATATTGTTAGCTTCGCCACTGGTTCGAACACAAACGAGCCTCCCTATTCTCATACGCCTTCACTCACTTTCCACCGGATCACATAACAACCTTACGATCATAAAACTGTTAGCTAAATTTTTTATTTTTTATTTTAGATTTTGAAGAGGTCATGACCTTCCTATGTCTTACTGTAACTCCGCCCCTGCATACAATATAAATGTGTGACTTCAACTCTCGTGGTCACTATAAAAACTTATTGATGCATGATATATAAATACCTTTGTTAGAACTATCCAAACTTTGAGACGTGACTCCAATATCCAACTCACCTGAATTTTTTCTGTAAAAAGAATAGTCGATGCATGAGATCTATCTAGTCTAGATAAAGATCAAGTTGAATGTGGACCTAGGAAGTACATGCGATCGCTTTCATAGTAGGCTGTAAGAGTCTTCTTTTTTTGATTTAGACATGCAAGATATAATTTTCCAGAAGAAGGTGAATTTTCAAATGAGACCCTTTGATGTGTATATATAGGCCACACTGACTTCGTATTTTTGTCTTGATGTATTTATCATTGCCCATGTGACAAATAAGACAATATAACAATTGAAATTGAATTGAAGGAGCTATATATGTCACCCTAGGTCCCCGCTACATGGCCCTCACAGTTCAATTCGTAAGTATTATTAGCCTCTTTTTTATGGGCTTGAAATGAGGTATTAGTTTCGGGTTTTCATGTATCAATTTGGCTTACTAGGGGTTAATTTTCGCCCATATTTCTACAGTTACACATAATTTTGGACTATAATATATTTGAAAAGTGTAATTATGAATGGCACAAAGTTTATGATTTTTCCGAATGTATACGCCCATAGTCATGTTAACTAACTGGTATAAGATGTGTGAGTTAAGTGATTAGAGTTTAACTTTTTATTCGCAAAAGACAGTTTGAATTTTACATGAAATAATTGTAATATGATCATTAGTGCAAATGTTATTGATAAAATTTCCATTTTCCCATTTTTTCTTTTTTAAAAAGTACTTCTTCCGGTCTCAAATATAAGAAAAAATTCTTTTTTTAAGTTCATTGAATAATTAATGTATCTGTTTTACAATATAGACCAGATACTTTATAAATTAAAGCAAGATTATAAATTAAAACCACTACCACTTCTAACAAATATATTTAGAAACATTAAACTCACCTTATTGTAAAAAAATCATATAGCTTTTAGGCTGATCATGAACCGACACCATTCTTCTTAGATTTCTATTAGTTTATCTTTTGAGTATGTCACACACTTGAAACCATCAATGTACTGCATATATTATACCATAAAAAATAACCATGTTACTCAATAAACTTAATTATATACAAATATTATACTTTAATATTAAAAAAAAAAATACCAGCTTTGGAATCTCATTTAGTTTTGAAATGAGAATCTCTTTCATAAACCTCATCACAAAGTATATGCAATCTATACCATTTTCTTGGCGAGGACACTGCAAAAAATAAAATAAGTAATTGTATCAATAAAATTATTTATATTATTTAGACACTAATTGTTTAAGGTTGTTATGTCATATTATTAAACCTGTACTCAGACCCATGATATGTTGTTTAACTTATTCTTTGGCACTTGAGCATCCTTTGCAGAGCGAAATAGTTTTAGAACTTTACAAAATTTTCATATAATTAAGTACCTAGAATGAATATAATATTAGATACTATTAAATGTTTCATTCTTACAAATAAAATAAATTGTTCAGTCATTTTAAAGTTACTTGATCATCCTTTGCTTAATATATATATGCAAACACAAAGACCGAAAAGCTACATAATTCCTTTCTACATATACAATTTTATCTATTAATAGTATTTTTTTAGAGACCAACATCGATATTACCAAAAATCAATATTGTCTACATATTAAAGGGAATAATACATCATAGACAATTACAACAAGCATTAAAACTAAATAGTAACTAAAAAAAAGTACTACGGGAAAAGTAAATACAAATAACAAAAGTGTAGATATCCTACAATTGAAGTTGAATGTGCCAAATATTAGGCCTTGTTTGCTTCAAAAAATTTGTGTTAACAGAGTCTGAACCTTAAAAACACTAAAACATTAAATATGCAAAATTGAATGGTAATTCAATTAAACTGAATTGACAGAGAAAAAAGTAAGGAAAGAATAAAGATGGTACCAAGAATGAAGAAAGAGTAAACCGGATGACAACGGCTGTGAGAAGTCATACGACAGATAGAAGAGAGGCCGCATTGAAGAAGAGAGGTTCTAGAATGAATGAATCAATGGATGGATGACTAAATGAATGAATTAAAGGATGACGAGGACAAATATGATTTGGGGTTTAATTTACAGTTATGAAATTGATGAATGAATGAATCGTGTTTTCAGTTTGGAAATCATGTTTGTGACTTTTGACACGATTTGGGATTTAGTTACTAAAAAAACTGATTTTAGCACTTATTGTTATTAAATAACACTTAAAAAAAGGATTAATTTATTTTGTTTTTAAATTTGAAGGATATCCAACAAAATAGGAGTTATTGTTATTGGAGGATATCCAACAAAAAAGCACTTATTGTTATTAAATACCCTTTTTTAATCTTAATAAAAAAAAACTAGC
>Ga0315915_1008199_pt1 | contig 12273 bp, 5 predicted proteins | sample MpolbnodulesMG_FD_207738 | JGI IMG/M metagenome (GOLD analysis project Ga0315915, IMG submission 207738) | Medicago polymorpha root nodule microbial communities from Los Angeles, California, United States - branched nodules | ecosystem: Host-associated > Plants > Roots > Nodule | place: USA... | reverse complement strand
GCTATGCTACTAGCATGAAATAACAGCTTTAGCTTGCTGAAGTTAATTTTAGTTTAGTGGCTATAACTTATGTTGATGCTAGCTTATTAATGTTAGTTTGTTTTTAACTAATTGTAACTGTTGGTGCACGTTTTGAATTGATGTAATGCTGGTTTTTTTATAAACTTTGCAAGCTGCTATGAACGAGACTTGTCATCTCAATTAATATGTTGATATCACTAAGCTTTGTGTGGGCAAATGATCCTGTTAAGTGTGTGATAGAAGAACAAAATGGAATTTCTTAACGGTTTCGAGATGACTAGAGATCAAAATATATACTTCATCATACTCATTGAAGATCTGTCTATGGTATTCTCATACATGGTCTATTCACTATGCGTAGAGTCCTAAGGAATACATACATAGAATAATTGGAGTGTTAATTGGTCCATCATTTACTCCTGGTTCTTTAGAATTTTCAGGTACAAAGGGTATATTATGAACAATGATTTCCACATCTGCTGGATCTTCAACTAGCTCAATAGTTCCTGAACCAATGATCTTACCTCTTTGGTTGCCACCAAAGCCCACAATATTTGACGAAAATTGGTCAAAGATCATAAGCCCTTAAGTCTTGATGATAACAAATCATATCTGAGAACAATAAAGATTCTCTAATGTGTGTTTAAGTGTGTACAAAATTCTATGTAATGAAGTTATGCCTCTGGACTAAGCAACTATCTTGACTATGGTCAATGCTCAAGACCTTGAAGTAAAACTCTGTCATAGATATAGACAAGTCTATGTATTAGGATCAAGGTCAGCTATGTGGAAGTCATAACACTATGGTTCAAGCCTCTAGACTGAGATCCTATGCAGCAAGTGTTTGACTTAAAGACATGTTACTGATACATGCAACACCTCTTTGCTAAAAAAGGAAACTTTGTTCTAACTTATGTAATTGAGTAAAATTCATTAAGAGTATCATTGATCAAAATGACTGGTTGATATGCTGACTGTGTTTAATCAATAATCTCACAACACTCAATCAGGCCTTCAAAGACAAAGAACTCTTCAACAATGGTCATCAAGTTTCGGCTTTATATAAAGGACCAATTAACGTTTTGTGAAGAAGGTTACGACGCTTGAACATATACACGTATATACAAACATACAAAGTCTAACTTGTTCATATACTATTGTACTTGGAATTCTTATATGTTCATAGTATATACCTTGTATAGAAAATCAAAAGAGATACACTTATAATGTATTGTACTTAATTTGTTTATGTAAACACATATGTTGTAATAACTCTTTGTAAATCTCTAGATTGATATTAGGAAGCCCTCTAGGTTTGAAGCAAGAAAATCTAAGAGTAGGTTATCTTATTATTGTTGTAATCAAAATTTGATTTTAGTGGAAAAATCTCTCATTTCTGCACACTAAATGTGTAGTATTTTTTTCACTAGACTATTTTAAAATGAAAAACAATTTGACTTAATGCAATTTTAATTCTCTTATTTTGATTTTTTTTTACTATTTTAGTTCTCCTATTTTTAAATCCACAAATTTAGTCTCTCGATTTTTAAAATGTCTAATATTATCTCTACCTAAATTTGTGCGTCTTATTTGTTATGATATGATGAGTGATATACTTATGCTTCAAATGAACTGATGATATGAATTTTTTTTGTTTTTTTTGTGTGTGTGAGAGTTCATAAAGAAAGTGTTCTACCTTCAAACTTAGTTTCTTTTGTTCGATATTTTTATTTTATAACGGCAAAATATTCCATATATTAATCACTAGGTGTTCAACCCGTGCGTTGCACAGGTTTGTTTAAATTTTTTAATAATTTTTTTTTTATCAAAAAAAACATTTTTGACAACCGTACTGAATTTTTATATTTATGTCCTCGTCAAGTGAATACAAAATATAAGGAGATAAAAATTGTTTTTGATCTAAATTTTGTGTATTCACATGTATATAAAAATCAACAAAAGTGTAGTTTAATAGTCGGGGGACGGTTTAGTCCATAGTTTCTTATTCAATAAAAAGTAGTGGATTATGATAAAACTTTCTTTTTTTTTTCTTTGGTTTTATTTCTATCCCCTCATGCTTTGTTGTTTTCCTTTTATTTTAATCTAACTTCAACCTTATGAAAAAATAGTGAATTTTATTTAGATGTTAGATTGTTATTCTAACTTTAGTCGATGAAATTATTTTACCAAAAAAAAAAATGAAATAACCCCCTTTTAGTAAAAATATTTTTAAATATTTTTTTTAAAAGAATATTTTAATAGTAAAAATAGAGTAGTAATACTACATTCATCTTAATCCCCTCTACAAAGAATATTTTTTAAATAAAATTTAATTTGATTTTTTTATAGTTTCAACATTGTATATATAAATGGTGGACGTTATTTTTAGCATGTTTTTTTTTGACAAATTAGCATGTTCAGTGCTAAAGATAAAACAACTTTTATTATTATTATCTACAAAGCATATGAAATTGTATTTAGCAAAACTAAAAAATGTGATAGGTTATTTCATCTTTTCTTTGCATCCAGCTTGAATATTATCATTGTAATTGAGTCCATACTTTTTCAATTTTCAACTATATATATATATATATATATATATATATATATATATATTTTCAATTCAATAAAGTCAATTGAAAAGAATACATTAAAAAATATTTTTTAAAAATAGCCTAACTTAAAATAAAATATTTTTTTAAGCCAAATAGAAAATAAAATATATAAAAAGAACGTGATACAGAGACTGGGGGGACATAGGACCTAACCCAGGAATAACCCAATCGAGAATACAACGTGAATCAGTCCAAGTGGATCAACTCTGATCTAACATAACAAAAATTCACCAATCATAGGCGCAACCCAGCGAACCCGCTTACGGACGTGAAACCAGGATACAAAAAAAAGAATGAAAAGTGAACCTCCGTAACGGATAGTTAGAGCATAAAATAAGGCGAATGGATCGACCGCCAACACGGTAACAAAATCCAAGTGCCAACAGCTCCCTCAACAGTAGGGATGTCAATGGGTACCATGGGTACGGATAGCATGATACCCGTGCCCGCCCCGTTTGATAAATATGATACCCGTGCCCGCCCCGTACCCTCGTGGGTACCCACTATGCGGGTACCCGTTGGTATTTAGGTATCCATGGGTATTCATGGGTACCCATGGATTTTTTAATTAATTTATTTTTTTGAAGAAGAATTTTTTAATTTATTTATTTTTTGGTACAAATAATAACTTTTTTTTAATTACCAAAGCACTTCAACTTTTAAACATTCATACATAATCCATTCAAAATTTCATTAATCATACATAATCCATAGGATATGTTTTATGATGTTAATAAAATAAAAACGGTGAACTTAATAAGATGAATCTAAAAAATTTATAATAAAAATAAGTTATTAATGAGGAATCTTAGGTGAGCGGTAAAATTTCCTTCAATAAGGTAACAACTTTAAGTAATAAGACAAGATATATAAAGATATTTTAGTAATTTACTTAATTTATTATCGGGTATGGGTACCCGTGGGTATGGGTACAATCAAATCTGTGTCTGTACCCATATAATAATGGGTAATCAAATACCCGTTTATTATACCCGTGGATACCCGTTTAGCTACCTGCTCCGTGCCCGTGACGGATTTTACCCACGGGTACCCGTGGGAATGGGTATTTTTGCCACCCCTACTCAACAACAAGCTTAAAATGCTCTTTCGAGCCAAACAACGTGAAAGAACTTAGATTGTCGGATGAGTCCGATACGTCAGCAACCAGGCCCTTTCGAGTTTTAAAACACACCAGACCCTTTCGGGTTTTAGAACAAACCAGACCCTCTCGGGTTTCCGAAAACAAACCACGGCAAAAAAAGCCAAATCCAATCCCACCAATCTATGATCAACAACGATACAACATAAACAAACGAACAGGAAAAAAAAACTAAGGCAGCCTCCAAACACCCCGACGCGGTGGTGACGAAACAACAACCAAAAACAATGCAGATCTCAACATATCTGAAACAAACCAGTGCTCTAAGGTTGTCCAAGGTGAAGAAGAAGCCAGAAACAAAGTCACAAAGCACCGCGACGACCCACCACTGAGGAATCCCGCAACCACCAACCGAAAAGTTAGAAAGCAACGGCGCCGCCTCCACCACCAAAACAAACCATGTCCCTCCGGCGAACCGAGCTGCACACCCACGAACACGAGCACATGAGCACACAACTACTCGCCGTCAGCTCCACAGAACCAGATCTGACGGACCACGAACCAGGGAAAGACCGGATAGGAGGAGGCGCGCCGAACAAAAAAACATGACGGCGGAAAAGCCATCAACGTCGAAGAAGAGAGCGATAATCATCGACATCATAGCTCTTGCAGCGGCGGTGAAGAGACCACGCCGGAGAGGAGCAACGACCACCGGAGGTAAAGGCCCAAAAACCCAACGAAGGATGACTAAAGAGGTGGTGCGGAGTCGGATCTCGTCGCACCACTATCGTGAGAGTCTACATCTTGCAGGGAAATTTTGGATTGAAGGAGGACAAGGGCGGCGGGATTAGATTTGTAGAGAGAGGTTAAAGAGTTGGTTCTTTAGAGAGAGAAATTCAAAAAGGAAAAATAAATAAAATTCCTTTAAAAAAAAATTACTCCTTGATGTTGTCAAACATAAAATTTTAAACATAGTCATTTTATTGTCCTATATGATTTGGAATGGACAATAAAAGTCATGAGAGTCCAATTTTCAAACATATGCATATCATTGGTACTCATGCAATAGCATAATGACATGTAAATATATAGTGTGGCATGAAAATAAATATGAAACAGAGATAAGAATTTTCTCACTTGAATAATTGCATTACTGAATTGTTTGTGGGATATCTAGGTTGATATTAATCTTTGTTGACTTTGATGATGTCATGCATATGTCACCTTTACCGTGAGGGGGGAAAAGTTTTTAATGTGAGGAAGTTTGCACATAAATCAAACTTTTCAATTGAAAATCCACACTATAAACCTTACCTTAATAGTTCTTGACTTTTCAATTGAAAATCCACACTATAAACCTTACCTTAATAGCTGTTTATGATTCTACTAATTATAGAGTAATGTGAGAACAATGAATTTTGTAACCCCGATGCCAGCTTACATTGTCCAACATGCTTGAATTGACCTTTTTTTTATAATAAAAGAATAGTTCTAGGAGGACATATATATCTATCATAGACAATTAATATAGATAAAAGACATGAGATTCTGAGTGAAAAAATATATAATTTCAGTTGAGTGATTCTAGATATAATCAAAAATCGGATGACAAATGTAACAAACCACCAAATTATAGAATAAGTAAATAATAATGGAAGAAAAATCAATATTAATGTAAAGATGACTACCTTTTCACATAAGAAGCGACATTTCAACAAAGTATACATGTTTCTATGGCCTGCAATGAAACTAATAAAAAAATAAATATTAGAAGGAATGAACATGAAAACTACCAAAAAAAAAAATGAAATGAAAGAAAATGTAAAGATAGACAACCTTTTCGTATAAGAAGTTGCATTTTAACAAAATTCACCTATTTCCAAAACCTGCAATGAAACTAATAAAAGAAGAAATATAAGAAGGAATGAAAATGAAAACTACCAAAAAAAATGAAATGAAAGAAGAAATGGGAGGAGGGTAAAAGTAACATGAGTTGTTACTAATTGAGGGAAAATAAAAGGTTAGTGGTGGCTAAGAATTAATTGATAGAATAGAAATAGTGTAGTAGAAACAAAAATGAACCAAAAGATGAAATGAAATTGGAAGAATTAGTAACATATCTATCGATTAAAAAGTTTTTTTCAAGCCACTCTTTATCAAACCAATGATCAAAGTCAACAAAGATAGTGGAGAAATACGGCACTATTCCCCTTATGTAACAAACCAATGATACTGGGTTTGTGGTTTTGATTGATTTATGTTAAAAAAATTTAAACCGTTACATAATTTATTTCAATTCGACTATTAATGGATATTCAATTAGGATCTATTAAAGAATGACATTATTGTAAAATCCAGTGGGTCATGTTTAATTAGAGATGAGAAGCTTTGAAAAAATAGAGATGCGAAACATCTCTAAAGCATGCCACATCATCACCAAGGAAGCCTACGAATAATTCAAGTTTCTAATTCAAAGATATATAGAATACATAGATAGATAGATGGAATCCTTTTGTATGATATAGGTTAATACTCGTTCCATATTATAATAGGAATACTATTTAAATTTTACACGGTTATTAACACAAAGTTTAAATATGCATTCCGTGCTTGTAATTTGGACACGTTTAGATTTTCGTCATTGTAAAAAAAAAATTTAAAAACATCACTGCAAAATTTTTTTTGTTTTAAAAAGTTCCTGACCCCACTTTTTTGCTGACATGGGATGGTTTTGGCCACGTGGCAGTGGCAGACTGTGCAACTTATGCCACGTGGCCATGACGTGGCAGTCCACGTCATTAAAAAATTTAAAATATTTTTTAAATTCTGAAAATTATTTTTTAAATATTAAAAAACTGAAAATAAATTAAAAATCATATAAAAATTCCAATTTTTTTTTTGAAATATGAAGAAAAAAAATTAGAAATTAGTTTTTTTTTTTAAATCTGGAAATAAATGTTTGAAAAATAAAATTAAAAATTATATAATCTCAAAATTTATAATTTTTGAAAATATAATTTTCAGTGTTTTCGAAAAAAAAATGTAATATATAATTTTCAAATTAAAAAAAATGAATTTTCAAAAATTTAATTTTTAGTTTTTTTTTTAAATTTTTTATGATTTTTAAATTTATTTAATTTTCAGTTTTTTAAATTTATTTTCAGATTTTTTTAATTTAAAAAAAGAATTTTCAGAATTTAAAAAAAAAAATTAATTATGTGGCATGCCACGTCAGCTCCACGTGGCAAAAATTGCACAGTCAGCAACTGCCACGTGGCCAAAACCATGCCACTTCAACTGAATAGTGGGGCTAGGGACCTTTTTAAAACAATTTTTTTTTTTTGCAGGGATGTTTTTTTAATTTTTTTTTTACAAGGACGAAAATCAAAACGCGCCCAAATTACAGGGACGAATTGTATATTTAAGCCTTAAGAAAATGATTAAATAGTGTTAATTTTAATGGCAAAATGTATTTTATTTACTAAAACATCTTTATTAATTATGATTAGTGGAATATTTATAAATGATTGAAATGCAATAAATATGTGTTGGTGGAAGAAAAAATTAATAAATGTTGTATTGATATTGTAAAAGGAACAAATAATTTAAGACAAAAAAAATTATGAAAGAAAACACATATTGTAAAACAAAGGGAGTGTAAATTTTGTTTAATGAAAATTAGTAGTTGAGTTAGAATCTATTTAGAAATGTAGTGTCACGTCTAGTGGCGGAGCCCTTCATGGGTTAGGGTGGGCCACAACACATCTAAAAAAATTTAAAAATTAATGATCATAGGTCCATTTTGAGAGATTTTATTCAATTTTGTGTCGGTTTTAGGTTTCGGCTGATCCAATTTCTCGCAAAGTGGTGTATTGGCCCATCCGAAAAATTTAAATAATTCAATTATAGGTCTATTTTGCAAGACTTTAAACAATTTTTCAACGGTTATAGTTTTCCGCGCTTTCAAAAGTGGCATACTTGATTTTTGTAATGCTTATATAAATTTGGCACGTTAGCGGAGGCTTATAGACCTTCAAATTTGCGGGTTTCAAATCTCCCGTATATTGTCATGTCAACTGAAAATTCTCGCAGTTGTAATGTACAAAAAAAAAGTTTTATAATTTACGGTAGTTGTTAAATATGTAATTATTTAAGTATCCATCCTAACTTTTTAGTCAAACTTCGTCATTTCAACTTCGTATTTAATGCTTATTATAGCTTTAATTTGTGATAATATATTAAATAATTAATTTTAGTAGCCCGCCCGAGTTTTTTTTTTGGAACCGCCACTGGTCCGTCGCAACATTGGTTGTCACGTAAACATGTCATTTGTTCCCTAAAAAAATCTCATTTGTTAAAGTATAAAATATAATTTCAAAAAGTAGACATAAAAAAAGTTAATCATTTTTAAAACCAAAATCATGGATATAGAAATAGAGGAAGTAAAATTTTGAATGTATCAAAATAGAGGATCAAATTCCATTTAAAGAATTTATCATTTAAGTATTTAATCTAGGGTTGCGCTACTACATAAATAAACAAAATTTCTAATAAAACTTAATAGTGAACAAATAATAAATAAAATAAAAACGACATTAAATAAAATAAATATCCAACAAAAATACAGAGACGTTCATATTAAAACTATAACCTAAAAATAATTATTTACACATGGTAACTAAAAACAAATTACTATAGATGAAAATATATCCTAGAAAATCAAGAAGAAGATAAAAACCCATCCGAAACTATAGAATTGCCTTCCTCTTGAATTGCCACAGTTCTAAACGAGAAATTCCGAATGAGGAAGGCTTGTGTTTATAGTGAGAGTTTCTAATTGGGTTTGGGCTAAAAATACGGGCTTTACCCACAAAAAAACAGGACAAGACGCTTTCGCCCGACACATTTTAGACGCATGGCCATGCTCTAGGCGCATGGTGCTGCCTCCCGGGCCCAGTATCTCCGATTTTCCGTCGTTTTAGGTCTTCGTCTTCAAATAACTTGTCTCAGAACTTGGGAACCGACATCTTCCCATTGTAAAGTCTCTTGAGGCCTCTTGAATCTTCATTCTTTGTCTTCCCAAAGTCTTCACAAATCTTCAGATGTTCTTGATTTGCCGATTTGCATGATTTCTTCGTGAATTACTTCAAAAACCCCCTAAAATTGCTATGTTTCGGGAAAACTAGAATTACAAACTCAAATATAGAAAACATTACAAAAGTCCCGAAATCATAAGCAATCGTACTAATACTCCTCCTTTTTGCTGCTAAAACCTACTGAAAATGACTAAAACACATGCTAAGAATAACGTAAGATGACCTGTCATCAATAATATGAGATGAGAGGTGTTATATGACATGTTAAACAATACATTTTTTTTTGATAAATCGAGAGCACAATGACATAAAAGGAATAGAAGACATTCCAACTAAATTGAGGTGTCTTGCAGATTTCAGTCCTTGTCAGGTGCTCATATATATTATTAAAAAAAGGAAAAAAAATATTAAAAAAGAAGTTGGGGGGACATAAACCTAACCCACTAAATCCACACAAAGTGTATGTCAACCCAATCAGGTGATACGAAAAAAATAAAAACAACACTAGTGGATGTCTAAAGTACAGTGTATGGACCAACCGTCAACACGGGACGAATCCAAGAACCAACAACTCCTTGCAACAACAACAAGCATAACGTCTCTTTCGAGGCAAACAGTCCAACATTAAACAAGTAGACTGATGAGGATTTTGGAAACACCCCGAAGTTATATAGTACCAAACTTCGTGAAGACTAAGATTCGACCGTCAATACGGATACAGAACCTCACGCTTACAACCCACATGTTAAACAATTCACAATTTTCTCGCTTACACCAAACATTTTAATGGTCAAAATGATTAATACTTTTATCTGCAACAAGCAAACAAGTGTGCAAATCATGAGCTTATTTATTTGGCTTATACTTTGTACTTCCTACAGTATCTTTTTGCTACAATACTTTCGATAGATTTTTTTTTATACAATCTGATAATATATCTTTGTTTATTTGAAAAACACACGTTTTTTCATTAGTCAATAATAATTTCCAAGACAATACCTTGAATATGGTGTAATATGCATTACGTAATACTAATGAATTAGATTATGAAGGTACATATTGTAATTAACAATATATCCAATTTTCGTTAATAAAAAGTTCTTTTGCAGGATGGTTACAGACGACATTCCAGGGACAACAGATTCCACATTTGGTAGGTTTCATAGATTTGTTAATATACTAAAATAAAATTGCACATTTGGAATTTGAATGCACTAATCAATCGTGTACTTGTTGAAAGAAAGAAAAAACACTGACCCCTATAGTTGTATTTTGGGACACTGATACTGCTAAACAGGCAAAGAGTTGACAAGCCATGAAAGACCAAAGCCTAATATAGGGATCCACAGGTATGTGTTTGTCCTATTCAGGCAAGAAAAAGGGAAGAAGCACTCGATTTCAATGCAAGAAGGGCAACGGCTCCTAGAAGGCGGTGCTAGCTAGGGCTAGGGCTTTATGGCCATCAATCAGAAGCCACTTTATGATCATCATTTAGTGGCTATGCTACTAGCATGAAATAACAGCTTTAGCTTGCTGAAGTTAATTTTAGTTTAGTGGCTATAACTTATGTTGATGCTAGCTTATTAATGTTAGTTTGTTTTTAACTAATTGTAACTGTTGGTGCGCGTTTTGAATTGATGTAATGCTGTTTTTATAATTTATAAACTTTGCAAGATGCCATGAACAAGATTAGTCATCTCAATCTCCTCAACTATATATGTTGGTATAGCTAAGCTTTGTATGGGCGAAGGATCGTGTTAAGTGCGTGTTAGAACAAAATAGGATTTCTTTAGGCTTTGTTTGCAAGTTTAAAGGGGAAGAAAATGGAGAGTTTTGAAAAAAAAGGAAGGGGAAAGTGGAAGAAATATAGTACATTGGGAGGGGAGGACTTTGGAGGGTTAATTTTTTTTTATAATACAAAACCCTTCTCATTTTGAAGAATTAAAAAGTTATATTAGAAAAGGGTTTTGGAGGGTTTATATGAATTTTTAAAATTTATTCTATGTTGTTATAATATTCTTAATATTAAAAATATTTGAATCATAAACATTAGTTTATCATTATCTAAAAAACACTCTTTCAAAAAAATGAAAGATTTCTCTATTTTCCTCTAAATTTCCCACCCCTCAAACCCCTTCCTCCCCCTTCCCTTCAAACTCTCAAACAAAGCCTTAGAGTGTATTTGGATGGAGTAATTGAGAAATTATGAAGAATTTAAAATTTTAGGTAATTCAAATGATTCAATTAAATTGCTTTAATTCCTAAATATTATTGTTTGGATGGAGAAATAAAAACAAATATTGTCATAATTTTTGGGCAACTTTTATAAATTTAATTTTTTTTGGCCAAATTTGGAAAATGAAATTAGGGGTCAATTTACAAATTTCAAAATTTTTGAGGGGTCAAATTATAATTTTTGAAAAATTTGAGGGTCAATTTGCAATTTTTTTATAAATTTATTGGGTCAAATTGAAAATTTTGGAAAATTTGAGGATCAAAATGCAAAATTTGAAAAATTATAACAATGAAGAATTTTGAAATTCTTAACTTTTAGGCGTCATTTAAAATTCTTTAAATTTAACTTGAACAAAATACTTCATAAATTTCCATCATTTTGAAAATTCTTCAAATTATTATCCAAACAATGGAATTCACAGTATTTGAATTCCCTCAAAATATCACATTCCCTCATCCAATCACACTCTTACTGTCTGTTTGGATTGAGAGAGAGAAAGATGGACGAGAGAAATAGCTAAGAAACTGTCAATTTCTTTCGTTTGGAACACGAGAGAAACAGGGGCGAGAGACTAAACCAGCGCGGGTCCCACACCTTTTTTCATCTTCTCTAACCTGCGAAGAAAACAGAGAGAAAGTTTCATTGATTCATTTTTCCATTAATACCCCTGTTTCTCTGTAAATAATGGAGAGAAGCTTCTTCTCTACTCTGGGATTTTTCTTTTAAGTGGCCAAAAAAATTACAGAATAAATCTGTGAATAAAGTCGATAAAAGACAGAGGAGAAGACAGAGATTAAAAATTAATTGGAGTTTAATAATAACAATCTTTGATGGACTTATCATAAAACTATATCAATTTAAAACTGAAAATTTGTGTTTAAAGAAGAAGTTAATAATACTAACAAAAAAGTGATTGTGGCTGAGACGAAAGGAAAAACGTGTCTGTATATACCATGATGATCTTTGGGTTAACTATGGATATTTATTAGTTGATTTAGTCAATTAAATTTAAAACTTAACGTTATAATAACAATATTTATCAATTAAAATTTATAATTTCTAAAATTACAAAAATGATATAACATTTTACTTTCAATTAAAAAAATAATCTAATAGGTTAAATTACTAGAAAATTGATTTAAGTTATTTAAAAAATTAAATAAATAGCTCAAAAAACATTAAATTAATTTTTATATAAGGTTTTTC
>Ga0315915_1008198_pt1 | contig 12274 bp, 3 predicted proteins | sample MpolbnodulesMG_FD_207738 | JGI IMG/M metagenome (GOLD analysis project Ga0315915, IMG submission 207738) | Medicago polymorpha root nodule microbial communities from Los Angeles, California, United States - branched nodules | ecosystem: Host-associated > Plants > Roots > Nodule | place: USA... | reverse complement strand
GTGTTTCAATATATTTGTATGACTCAAGTGATAGTGATAAGTATATGAAACTCTCAGAAGGAGTTAATTTTCGTGAGATATTGAAGAAATGACATCATATGTCCATTTTAAAGATTTGAAAATGAATTGTTATAATCGATTTTATGATGAAGAGTATAAATATAGAACTCTTGAAGAGATTCTAAAATATTGATTATAGAAAGATTTTAAATTAAATATGTTGCATGCGCAAAGTTGGTATGGATTTGCAAATTTATTATTTAAATGAGATTTTGTGCATCAAGAAACTTATATAGAAAATGTATAAAAAATAATTTGATATGAACAAACCTAGTTGATTTTATACTAGAATGATTGTGATGTCACTTGATGTTAGTATATATAATGTCCTCAAGAAAATGATAAACAACTTTAATTGGTTCTGAAGTACCATATCTTAGTTCAAACGAGGACATTAATGTATTTTGTTAATTATATTTATTGTGGTATTTTGTTTTATCAATATTAGTAAATACAAATATCGGAACACAAAGTCAAACATATGTTTTGTATCTTAAAGAAACAAGATAATTAAGGAAGTGAAGAATGCTCTTTTATTAAGGATGATGATTTTACAAATACAAGAAACTTTTGGATTACTTGAAGGGGATCTTACAACAACTCAATATGAAGAAACTTCTCAAGCACTACTAATTTGAAGAAGACTATGAAGATAAACCAAATTTATCAACAAAGTCGCTGCAAGTAAACTTTTGAGTAACTAGAACAACCATTATTTGACTTTCTTCGTCTCATATATGACTGTCTTTATGAGGGGGAGACATAAATGTTTTCTGCACTCTTTTTCCCTTAACCATGGTTTTGTCCCATTGGGTTTTCCTGGTAAGGTTTTTAACGAGGCAGATATTGTACTCTTTTTCCTTTACTAGAATTTTTTTCTATTAGGTTTTTCTCTAATAAGATTTTAATGAGGCATATCCTCGATGGACATCCAAGGGGGAGTGTTATGAATATTATAAGTGGATGTCCATGTAGCAAATAGTTTAATGGGCCATACTAATAGACTATTGGGCTTAGTTCATAAGCTACTCTATTTTCCTATAAATAGAGCTCATTTGTACATTCAGAGGTACACCAATGAATAAAAATATTTCTCCCCTATTCTCTCTTCTTCTCCTTCTCTCTATTATTATCTCTATTTACTTATTTTCATAACATTTAAAATAATATTATTATATATTATTCAGCAATTATTAGATCTTAAAATAGTATTAAATTTTGACAAATATAAATTGTTTTTTACTTTTTTTTTAAGAAACTAAATTAGCCCACGTAAATTGGTATCGGGGAGAATCGAACATGAGACCTTGAGGTGAGATTTTGAGAAAGAGCACATTCCCAGGTATCAGGTCAATACTACCAAACCAACCTAAGTCGGTTATTGCATTTCAGTTTTGTAAACTTTTTTTTTAGTCATAAAAAAAAAAAGTTTACATAAGTAAAAGACAATACCTCACTTGAGTTATTGCTTTTTACTTTTGTAAACTTTATTTAGACACTACCTATCTCAATATATTTCAAGCAACTAACATCAAATTAAGTTGATAAAAAAAATGAATAAAAAAAGAATTTAAGGTATGAATAACCCATAAAATGCATATAAAGGTGTACTGGCCAAGCACCGTGACCATAGCTCGGTTGGTAGGGACATGCATTGTTATATATAGGGGTCGGGGTTCGAACCCCGGACACCTCACTTATTCACCTTGAAAAAGGTGAATTCTAACCATTAGACTACTTGATTAAAAAATAAAAGATGCACTGCCCATGAGGATAACTGAAGAGAATGTTGGGCTATGATCTCTGGGAAATAACAGGAAATAGTTAAAAAAAATTAAATAAGGGTGAAGTTTTTTTAGTGTAATATGTCTGGTCTGTGCAATTATTGCAACATAAGGTCAAATTAGAAAATTGTTTTTTTAACAGCAAAAACTTCCAAAAAACATAAGTAAAATACTAAAATGCTTTCAGTGGTGGTTAATTACCACTGGTTTATAACTAGAAAACCGACGGCAGTTAACTACCGCTGAATTTTTTAGTCATTTACATGTGTTTTTAGAAACTATTCGATGTCAGAAAAGCAACCATCACCAAATTAAACCTAACATGACTTCCTCAAAACTCAAGTTCAAGTCCACATGATGAACCTATTACAACATTAGTATCACAAATATATTTGGTTGCTATTATTTGCACCTCACTTTTTGCTTCTACTCTGCCACTGCATTTTGTCCCCAATTTGGATATCGTCTAGAAGTATACTTTCAGACCGCGCTACACTCACTCCTCCGAATGTAAATATATTTGAATTTCAACTAATAAAAAAATAGTCTTGCCAACATGTGTTCTAAGAACACATATAAGGGAGTATAAAAAATAGAAATATTGTATTAAAAAACAATTTTTAAACATTTAATAAATTGAATGCACGATTTCCAATACAACATTTTATTTTAGTTAGCGTATTATACATCGCATTTGCCAACTGATTATCTTTTAATTAAAAATAGACACGGTTACACATCTTTTCTTTTTTAATAAAAAATTAGATACACCCTAACTCATCTTATGCACTACAGTTTCTGAGGCCTATTTGAGCACTCTATTAATCATATTTTGACACACAACTAACCTCATAACAACTCAATAAATCCTTCTACTGCCTACCCTTTCCTTTTACACAGCTTGATAGAGATAGATATCAACCGAGAACATTTTCTCTCTAGATGATATAACTATTTCATTTTTTCTACATAATTTCATATATTTATATTTATCCTTTGCACATTCTTTTCCTTATGATCTATCTTGTCTCCCGATTAGGAAAACTGGAATGTTACATGGTACTTCTCTAAATAGTAAAATTTAAGATTGCTCATAAATCTAATATGACACACAATTGTTTGGTACATTTGGTTGCTCCATATAATAAGATTACTTTGAATGTGGTTGGTCTTTTCTGACTGGGATTGTTATAGCAGACTCAATTCAACGCATGACTCTAAATGGTGAATGCTATTTATTGGTTTCTGCATGGTTTGGCAAGGTTATGCTGGTTTTAAATTTAGTAGGTTGCTGTATTTTATCATGCAACTATAACTTTGTTTGTTGTCGCAATTCTCTTGGTCACCATCATGCATTGCATTTTATATCACTGCTATTGCTAGTTGAACTGAAGCACATGCAGTGTTAGTTGCTAACGGTGCATTTAGTATTTTGGTTAATTAGCATAAAGAATTAGTATGTGGCTGGTTGGTGCAGTAAATATGGAGCTGGTATTAATTATTAGTCAAATTCATATATATGTTTCTCATTTAAATTGTACGTTATAGTGATCAAGATGTTTGGTTGCAGAGTTGAATTGGAAGTAATTTCTTATAATGCTTGGAATGTAAATGTTGCTTGATCAATCAAGTATCTTTTAAGACCATGTTGTAATAATTTATGAGCACCTGTTGTAGCACACCTATTCAGTAAGTTCCTGCTTCTTTTTTGGTGAACTAGTTCATGTTCGTAAAATAAGAAGATCAAATAGAGATAAAAAATAGAACATGACAATTTTGTTAAGGGCATAGGTTGAGAAAGTGAAAAATAAATAAATAACAGAAAGAATTTTGTATTGAAAAAATCCTAACTTTATTTAATAGATAATTATAAATAATTTTTTATCAGACTTTTTTTTTCTCCTGGGCGACTCTGAATTACCAGAGTCACTTTCTCTTGAGAACCGAAAGATTAACCAAAAAAAATTATAGATAATATTTAAAATATATGGAACAAGGCCTTGAAAATATTATATAACTATGAATCAATTATTAAAATAATAAATCATTATATCAGTTGAAAAGATTAATATTGTCTGGGAGGTGTATCAGTTGCTCACGACGATAGAACCAATGCATCAAAGTGAAGTTTTTAATGTAATTTAGCACAAAGCGATTATGTTAAAAAAATAATGTCTAAAGTTTTGTTATTTTAAACCAGCATTCAGACGAGGAACACTTTATGCCTGTGTACGCTTTCTTTTTATTATGTTAACACGTGTAATTATAAACAATATTTTTTTTAAAACTTTAGAATTTGATTAAAATTATATGTATAGATATTTGTGAGTTACTGTAAAAATGTTTATCCTTTTCGATTACACAACAATGCATATAAAATATAATAAAAACTCTTACCATTTTTAATGACATCAACAATATAACTTTATTATAGAAAAATTCGTTTAATGATATAATTGGAATAATGAAAGATCCAGCCCAAAATCTCGTATTTCCGTTATATATTTTTACGATAAATTATTCCCATCGTAGTTGGATAGTTTCTATTTTAATGAGATTTAACTATTTTTTTATTATTAATCTAAATAATATTATAAAAGGAATAAAATAGTAAATAAAATATAGAATTTTTAAGGGAAAAAGTCCCCCACTCATTCCCCTATATGTGTGTGACCAGAATTTTTAAATCATACAACTTCTCTAACACTCTAACTCAAAACCATATAATTCTTTTCACGAAATTTTATTTTCAATACATAGTCCTACCATCCATTGATTCTATCAACACCATTTTCGTGTCAAAGCAACAATAATGTAACTCTAAAATTCTTTTCATTGCTATTTTTTGCGCATTTTCTCTGCAATAACAATATGAAATTTTTTCGAAAGGATCCTTCAGATACGACGTAAAAAACAATTTTGGAATGGTCAATATGTTGGATGTTTTCTACTCGATCCGTCCCATTTTAACTGAGCCTTTTGTTCATTTCACACATATTAAGAAAAAGTTTATAAGTGAAAGAGAGAGAAAAATAATTTTGAGTGTCTTGTTAAGTATTGATGCATTTTTTCTTCTCATAAATGTAAAGTAGAATATATTGAATTGAGAATGATGATAGTAGTATTAATTAGAGTAATAATTGGAAAAAAGTAATTATTATTGTATTGAAAAGTGAAATAAGTCAATTTTTTTGGGACAATATTTTTTTGCAAATGATTCAGTTATTATGGGACGGAGGGAGTAGTTTTTAAATTTTGTTTCCATTTCATAGTATCATGTAAGTTAAGGTGGAACTCGTAGTTGTTTTGAAATCGGACATTGTTGTTAAGTAACTTGATTTTGTGAAAAACTTTACCATTGATAAGAAATTTATCTCTCAAAATAATTTGTTGAATTGGGTTCGTTGTGTGACTGTTAGATTTTGCCATACTTGTTTCAAAGTCCGATCTTAATTCTAATTGAAGACTTTTCAAAAAAAGAATTTTATTGAAGAAAACAATTTCTTCTATTTGAGTGTGAAAGGGTGGTCCAACGATGCTCGACATTAAACTCCCTATTCTACATGGCTTGCTCCACTTAGGTCTCCTATTAGGTCTTCTTGGTCATATTGAGCCTTTTGTAGTTTCTAGATTTTTTTTGTTTCACTTTGGTCGGCTGTAAAAGATAAGAGAAAATTTTTAAAGTTGCACATGGCATGTACTACTTATCGTATGAGAAATGTTAAAGAGTGTTCTTGAGACATTAGATAAGAGGATAAAAACAGAAATATTGTTTTTGAATATGGTGAAAAGTGATTAATTTAACTTTTTAAAAGTAAAAATATTGTTTTGGGCAAAAAAAATCAAAATATTGTTGAATCTAATGCAAACATATTACTTTTGGTTTCCTTATCGTATTTAGGTAAATATTTTTCAACTTATACTACTTCATTACAATCTCCCTCCAAAAAAAAAAACTATTTCATTACATTTTCTTTCAAAGTATTTTTTTTATGACAAATATTAATATGTTAGTTGTTATATTAGAATTTTTTCTCTTAAGATTCAAACTATAAACTTTTAACTCCTCAACTTCTTTGATCTTTTACCTCAAACCAATTGAGCTATTACTCAATCCCATTTCCTTTCAAAGTATACTATGAAGGTTAAAATAAAACATTGGGTTTCTCAATAGTGATATTGATATTATAAAATAAAATCTTTTGGAAACAAAAACCATTTTAAATAAATAAAAAAATAAAGTTTGATTAAGAAGCCTCATTGTTTTTTGTATTTCCTTTCTAATAATGTGGAGTAATATCTATTTTACAAATAATTGTATTGAGTTCGAAGCGAGTACGGTGGCATTGTGATTTTGTCGAAGTTTTATTATGTAGTTTTTGTCAAACTTATGACGGTCCAAAACCACCAGGATTTTGTTAAAGCTCTAACCTATACTATTTGAACAAATTTCTAGCTTCTTTAAACTAAATTTCATGTTTTTGGAAAACCATTTCAACAAAAGAAAAAAATCGAACAAGTTCCTCCTATCTTTTTTGTCCCATTTGAAGAACTCTTTTAGGGAAAGAAGAGAAAGCCATCATAAGGGCCGGGAGTACTACTAGGAATCATGTTCCATAATTCACCATAAGGGGGAAAAAGAGTTGGATGAGGTGAAGAACTAAAAAAGTGATTGAACCCTTTCTACATCAATGAAGAAAAAAGCTACAAGAAAATTTGTGGTTCCATAATGAGACCAAAAATAATGAAAACTATATATATATATATATATATATATATATATAACCCTAGTAAAAAAAAGTACAAAACCACCTTAGTTTTGAAGCTCATGATTCCATTGTGTTTGTATAAGTTCCAAACCTAAGCTTTTGGCGTTTGGCCTTTAGCACTTACTTAATATTCCTTACCTTATTTTTCAAAGCCATCACAAAATGACATAAAATCATTATAAAGAGTGTGACCATAAGATCTTAAATAAAATTATGAAAAAGTCCAAAGTATTGTACACCCCGTGGTATGCTATTTTCATGCACACGCAGCTGGCTGCTCTTTAATTCTTTGTCCATATACATAACGTTCAATATATAACTCAAACCAAAATTGGTGCTATACTCATTGCTTATTCAATCATGCACATATCACATATATCCAATTTCAACCTTAATGTACCTTAAATAAAGGACATACTGTCCAATTTCATCATCACTATCATTATGATAAATTTTTGCAACCAATCAAGCAACTTCCCTTTGCTAAGGCTATAAGTACGTAGCACTATGATGGTTTTGTTAGTGGAACTGTATTTTCAATCTGGTGAATATTGTTAGAACTGGAAACAATGTTTGTTTCATTGTTGGGAAATAAGAAGCCTAGCCAGTGTCTCTCGATTGAATAGTTAGGCAAGCAAATAATGGGGGTGTAATCATTTTTATTCTATTTTGGAGTATTTGAATCTATGTAACTTAATTATCATTTCATTTGATTTTATATATAAAAATGACGATAAACTTCATATGAAATTGATATTTTCTATAAAAAAAACTATATTTTAAATGGTAAATCAAATTTTGTCAAAAAAAAAAAAAAGTAAATCAAATTTTGGTATGATTGTTAAGATACATAGCCAGTAACAATATAATATTTTAAGGGTCTTGTTAATCGGTACCTCCGAGACACTGGTTAAGAAACTAAGAGTAGAAAGAAAAGTTAAATTTTACATTAAAAAGAACACTTTTTTGACTTTCAAAAAGTAGAATACATAATTTCCAAGAGAATATTTCCTTTTATAATCCCTTAACAAGTGCCCCCGAGGCATTGATTAACATTTCCCTATTTTTAAAAGCACTTATTACTAAAAGATACTCCCTCCGGTCCTATTTACAAGAGACAATTTACTTTTAAGATACATTAAATAATTTATGTATTTGGTTTAGGTTCTTGACTAAATACATACATTATTCAATGTATATAAAAAATCAATTTTCTCTTGTAAAAAGGACCGGAGAGAATATAAGCTAAAATTTCATATACAAATCTTTATTCATTCCCGAAAATGTAGTCCAATAATGAGTTTGGAATATTTTTTTTTGATGGAATGAGTTTGGAGGTTGTAGAGTTTATAATATACTCCCTCCGTCCTAGTTTATCTGAGCTACTTGGTCATTTCATACAGATTAAGAAGAATGTATAAATGAAAGAGAGAGATAAATGGTTTTGAGTGTCTTGGTCAATTATTGGTGCATATTAATTAGAGTTATAACTAGAAAAAAGTAATTAATGTTGTATTGAAAAATGAAATGGATCACAAGATTCTTGGGACAATATTTTTTGGCAAATAACTCAGTTATTATGGGACGGATGGAGTATACAGTAACATTTTTATTACTTATTATAACAAACTAACCAATAACATTTGTCGGTAAAAAATTCAAAATCAAGTCCGAGATCAATATAAATAACAAAAAATATTATGAGATTTATGGAGTAATTGTGATACATATTAAATAACTTTCAGATTCATCATAGACACAACAGTTTCATATAAATTGGGTTTAGTTTACTATTGAATCTATCAAGATAAACCGTTTGTGATTCTGTTTTGGTTAAAAGAAAATTGCATCAGAGATTCTATAACTCAATTTAAAGTTTCAAAACAAATCTCTAATTGTTGCACGAATTTTGTTTTTGTTAGGTTTTCTTTATAAGAAGTAATTTTTCTCGATAGAAATTGTTAAACATTGAAGAGTTAAATAAGTTTTTCGTCCTTATAAATATATAGAATTTTGATTTTAGTCCCTAAAAAATTAATATGAACGTTTTCATCCTCACAAAAAAATTTATTTTGCTTTTGGTCCTTAATCGATATAATTTTGACATGTTTTTGACTTTTTTAACATAATATGAATATATAAAAGTTGAACATAATAAACGGACATAACATGAATACAATTTCAACATAAAAAAGTTATAATCTTGACATTCATATGAACATAAAGTGACCATTAAGGACCAAAATCAAAATAAAATTTTTTGTGAGGATGAAAACATTCAGTTTAATTTTTTAGGGACTAAATCAAAATTCGATATATTTATAGGGACGAAAAACTTATTTAACCCAACATTAAATGTAGACATCTTTTTGGGCTACAATTTAAACATGGAGAAGGCTAACCAGTGCTCCTAAGACAATGATTAAGCATTTAAAACAAGTAAGTTTTCATGAAAAAGTTGTGTAATCATTACTTTAACAAAAGTAACATCTTATATTTGCAAGACAAAATTTATATTTGTAGATTCTTTAATTCCCTGAGGCCACTGGTTAGCAAGACCCTTTAAACATTTGTTCACTGCATGTGAAACACTAACCCTTCCGTTAGTCGAAATCTTTCTGGTTTGTCTCGCAAAATGTAAAATAAATTGATTGATGTTAGCTTCCTTTGCTTTATTAGTAAAATCTTCTCTGCTTTTACTATCTGATTATCACTAACAATCACACAATTAGAGACATCAATGTTACATGGCAATGACATTTACACCAACTTTCCATCATTGAATATCGTTTGGCCATGCCAATGCTAAACACTAATTTTTCAAAGTGTCTTTTTATCCAACTTTCCATTTTCATGCTGTTGGATGGCATCATCTGCATCACTACACTTACAATAATGTAACTGTTGCAATCTTTAGGCAATAGGACACAATAGGGAGGGGGCCAGCCAGGGGTAAGGGTTTGAATGGATTGATGGGTAGTTTGAAAAAGGTTACTTGCTGATATTATTATTGGCTTTTAGAGGTTCACTGCACTACCTGCTCTAAAGTTCAAACAAGGCCAAGTAAAAAAATAAATTTACAATGTTAATAGGAAGTGCATTAAATTTGTCCCTTCCACAAGTAGATAGGTAGCTAGCTATAGTTCTCACTTATCAAGTAGTCTAAAACTAGCTCTCAGAACCCCCACGTGAAAATCAACCAAGGCCATCCCCTGGCTACCTCACCTTCTTCAACTACTTATTAAATGTAACAAAACATACGAAAATCATATGTATCCTTAATTTGGTGGAGCTAGCTATTGAGAAGAGTATGATGTTTTGATTATTTTGTACATACAAGTGTCGATGTGTATTTAAATTACAAACAAAATAATTTCAATAAGGATACTACCTATTTGGAGGGTCTTTTTGAAAGAGAAACGATATTTGTACAACCATTTTTTAATAACTTTATTTTTCATACTCACATTATATTTGTACTTTCTTTCTCTATTGTTTTGGTTTTCATGTCAATACATATTTTTCTTTGTAAATATATAGTTGTCCATGTGATTGTCAATCAAATTGATGTTCAAATAACAATACTTTTTAGAAAACCCGGTGGTTCAGTGACTAACAAGTACTCCCGTTGTAGAGCCAAGAAAAAATGTACATATTACTGTAGGTCTCGTTTAAGAAATTTACGTAAGAATCTAGATTAAAGAAATTGAGTATTTATTAGGTATTACTTTTGGAACACTAGCAATATATAGTAGAAAGTTGGAAACAGTAAACACTTTGGTAAGAGCTAGTGTTGGAATGACTTAAAAATGTCTGATATTGGAGAAACATACCACCTCGTAAGTGTTTATATAAGCGGGAGGTGACTTTCAAGGGTGTGCCCTTGGGGTACCCACTTTTACGAACGGGTGAACGCTTAGAAAATATATATTTTTCACATGTGAAACGTTGTCGTCCGGTCGGGTTGGGCTTTGGCTTGGGTCAAAAAAAGAACATATTTTCGGATATATCCACACGCACGAAAACAAACGTGGTTTGTTTTAAAGATTAAGCTAACTTAATCCTTAAGTCACTCAGTTTTTGTCACGAACTCTCCCTAAAAAAGGAGATTTCGCCTCACTTATTCTTTACACCAAAATTCACAGTTGATGTTTCATGTGTTTTTCCTCTCTTTTCTCTATTTCGACTTGTATTGACGAGTCCAATAAACATATATGAGGTGGTCGCCTCAATAAAAAGATTGGCATAGCATTGAGCTTTACTCCCCATGTGCCATCTCTAAAGATCATCTCATCTCAACATGAGAAACTCAACAGTACCGACATACTCTACCGCATTTGACACTAACAAACTCTTAGATAAAAGAAATGTTCCTAGCTCAAGGAACGCATTCAAATCAGATGAGTGTCCCGCCTATTAAAAAAAAAGTTGTTCCTTAATGGTCATCCGATTTAAATACGTTCCTTGATGACCATTTTGTTAGCTACATTGCTTTCTCTAAACAAATTGAACAATATCTAAAGCAATCCTAGAGAAAAAGATTGCGACCAACAGAAGTATCTCACTTTCGAGTTAAAAGTTACTCGCAACTCGTTTTTAACTAGTTCAGTGGCGAATATTAGGCGATAGAAGAAGCCCTAATCAGTTACTTGGAGAAATTCAAGACAGTTGTGCAAGAGTTCAAAGAATTATTCATCAATAACATCTGCCGAGGAGAAAACACCAAAGCAAACAAACTATCAAACTGGAAAATATGAAAGCATATAGCTAACATAATTCTATAGTTTTTCAACCTTTGCAAGTACCATCAATTTTAGAAACAAAAGTGTGTATGGTGCCCATTAGTCTAACATGCATCGAGAAATTATAGTTTTAACGAGACAATTACATTGTCATTGCTAACAAATTATACATGAGGGAATCTTCCGAACCTTTACTATTATGTCTTGAAGAACATGAAGCAGAACATGTGGGCTAGGGAGATTCATGAAGGAATTTGTGGAAATCACTGTGAGCTAGGACCTTAACATGAAAGGTCCTCGACCATGATAGTATGGGCCAAACCTACAAATAGATTGCAAAGAAATAGTGCAGCAAATAGACAAAGGTCATAGGTTTGCCGGTTCCGTATAAATTTGACCCGTAAGAAAATTGGTCATCATGGACCACATTTTTCAATGGTTAAATTAGAGCATTTCTCTCAAATTTACCACGGTCTATGTGTATTTAATCAATTCATCTAACTCATTTAACTTTATCTCTTGACATTGTACTCACTCTCTCTATTAAATGAAAAATTATATTTGTATAGTCATTCTGTAACAACTTTTTTGTATAGTCACATTATGTTTTTATTTCATTCTATTGTTTCGATTCACATTATTTTTTTATTTTATCTTTTTATTGTCATGATTTATGTATAGCTGTCAAAGCGGACGGCCCGGCCCTAACGGGCTTCGGGCTTTATCGGGCCGGGCTAAAAAGCCCGGTTGAAAAACGGGCTTAAAATATGCTACCCGAGCCCGGCCCTATACGGGCCGCGGGCTAAACGGGCCGGCCCGTATTAAAAATTACATTTTTTTTTATAAAAAAAAGTACTATAAAATACTCCTATAAATTTTTTTATAAATAATATTTTTAATATGTTTAAATAATGTCTAG
>Ga0315915_1008187_pt1 | contig 12280 bp, 4 predicted proteins | sample MpolbnodulesMG_FD_207738 | JGI IMG/M metagenome (GOLD analysis project Ga0315915, IMG submission 207738) | Medicago polymorpha root nodule microbial communities from Los Angeles, California, United States - branched nodules | ecosystem: Host-associated > Plants > Roots > Nodule | place: USA... | reverse complement strand
ATAAGCTTCTTTTCTTCTTCTTCCTCTTAGATAACAAGGCAGTGATGATGATTTAAGCAATTGAATCAGACATTGTGTGAAGAGTTGTTTTCTGGCGAGGTAACTCTTTCTGTGTGTGATATTACCCTTGCGGTCATTTGCACAGATTCTGTTGATGCAGCCGTTGCAAACCTCTTCTATTTTTTGTCTGATAAAAGGCGAATCTGAGCCTCCTTTTGTTAAACCCCAACTCCATTTGTTTTGGGGATTTTTTTTTCTTCCTCTTTCCATCTTTCGTCTGTCTTGTTGAATTTTGTTGTTTCCCACATAAAGTCAAGTTACATGTTGGAAGCATACGACTATGGGACACATCACTATTTTATTTGAAACAGACATCTACACTTCTTGATTTCATGTGAAGTGGTGTCCTAAAGAAATTTCTATGAATATAGTTATTGTATTCAAGCTATTGTTTCATTCTTGAAATTTATTTAGACATGCTTGTCCATGGTGGAAAGAGACTGAGAGCACACCATTACTAATGCTGTACTCATGATAGTGTTAGTATTTAGTATGCGTTTCACTTGACCCTCATCATCAATTTGTGTGGGACATATTTGTACACACTAATTGGTTTCATGTGAAGTGAGGTCCAAAAAGAATTTCTATGATTATAGATTATTATACTCGACTATTGTTTCATTCTTGAAATCTGTTTAGATATGCTTGGCCATGGTGGAAAGGGAATGACTCAGAAGTAACAGTTACTTAACTCCTGAGAAAACTCTACTACTGCAAGCTTTGGACATCAATCCATTTTTTTATATATAAAATAACAGAGAACTAGGAGAAGGTTTGGTACTCTTCTATCTCAAATGGTTAGTATTTAAACCTTATATGTTTCTTTTCATTGTGTTGTTATGTTTGAAGTGTATTTTTTTTCTTTTTTGTTAGATGCAGATGAATAGGTGGTTTGATATGTTGAAATGGTTTCAGGAGAAGCATGCCACTCCTGTTTTAATAAATTCTAAGGTATTTTTATCACGCAATGTGTGTTTTATTTATGTATCAGGTTGTCTCTTAGACTATCAAATTTTCTATTTCTGCATGTGTTAAGCTTCTCTGTGACTCACACATTTCTTCTATGATATGATTTTTTTGAATTACGTTTCTTGATAGAGTACACAAGGAGGCAGTGATGTTGTTTTCACTTTTAAATTAGACAATAGGTTGTCTTGAGTGAGAAAAGGTGAATCTGAGCCTTTGTCTGAAACCCTGCAATTAGGGTTTCACCCCTTAATATTCGTTAGTTCAAGTATGAGGCTCCACACTCAGAGATAAGCTCTTCACACATCAACAACCAACTACATGGATCAAATTATGCCATAATGTTCTATCATAAACCAGATTTCAATCCACACACACACACATATATATATATATATATTTCGTCTCAATTATGCACTTCATTTTCTTCTTCTTCTTCTATCTCCTTCTCTTGAACAACATGGCAGTGATGCTTTCAGTGAATAGCTATTTCAAGGCATGGTGACTCCGTGTGTGTGTGTGAAATTACCTTGTGGTCCTTTGCACAGATGCTGTTGCGCAGCCTTTGCAAACTTCTCTCATTTGTCTGAGAAAAGATGAATCTGAGCCTGATCAACCCAAACTCAAATTGTTTGGGTCCCTTTTTTTTGGCTTGGTTTAATTTGTTTCCCACCAAGTCAAATTTAATTATGGAAGCATAGCAAGATTAACTTTACACAAAAAACATTTTTTTTATGCAGTTTGTATAATATTTTTCCTTGACTGCTTTTGAATCATGACTGCAAGATAATTTGCACATATAGTGGTGTTTTTATTCAGTTTTTGCGCTTGTTTATTTTTTTGATATTTTTTGCATGATGCATTTGGAATTGTATGCTGATATATTACTTATTGTGGGACTTCATTTTATTTTCCATATCCCTTCCATTGAAGACTGTCCCTTTTAAGCATCAAAACCTTCACAATTTTCCTTACCAGAATTAAAGGATGAATTAAAAAATGAGTAAATGTCTCATGGATCATGCTATTTTGCGTGGATTGTTTCGTAATATCTGAGAAATGTTCAAATATTGGAGGAACTGCCTCCTATTTAAAGCTGAAGGTGGAACTAGATCCTAGTATTCTATGCCACCTATTTTTTGGTCTAATAGGCAACATTTCTGTTTAAGTATCAAGAAGTCCTACTTGTGTGACATTGAATACAAGGTTCTGGTTCCACCTTCAGCATCAAATGGGAGTTAACTTAATATTTGGTCAAACACAAATTCTTCTATTAAAAACACACGAGTTGGTACACTTCACTCAACTGAGAAACTCCATTATTTGTTCTCTCAGTTGAGAATTTGTTAGCATTCCAAAGGCAAGAAAACATTGTTGAGCACTCCATATGAACGGGCAAAGTTTTCTAAAGTCTATAAAGGCGCAACAGGGAAAAAATCATTGAAATAACAAAAATTGACATGAGCAGTGGTGTTAAAAACCTAAATGCTTGGCATGGGCATGCAATCTAATGCTGTTAAATAGAGGCTATATCGGCGCTTTAGCATAGCATAATTTGAACAAATCGCTATTTGCTTTGTGGTACACATACGTTATACAAAGTTTATAAAATAGCGGCTATAGCAGTACTACAACACTGTTGCACAGCAAAATTTGAACAAACCACTATTTTCCATGATATGTGATTGCCAACATTGTGGCATCTGGCTAGAAATATTTTATCTTGTTTACTGAAATGATATTGTTTGGATTCTTACAGTTAGTCTGGGAAGAACTTGGAGGAGAGACTGATTTGGGAAACGGGTGCAGGTAAAATAATTATACTAAGTTGTAGCAATGTTAGTAAGTATGATTGTTTGGTGTATATACGAGGCCTTCACGCGGTTCTTCAAAAGAGAAGAAAAAAATGAGGCCTTCACATCTTTCACATATCTTTATGCTGTTTTAAGAGATGCAATATGTGTTTACCATATGGTCCTCTGATTTTAATTTTTTGGCCTTCATGGACTATATTTTCCCTTCCACCATTTTTAAATAGTTTTTTATGTTTGATGGTATTGCAGAATTATATGGACTAATTTGAGAAACAAAAACCATATGGTTGTTTCATTTATGTGTTAGGGTGTGTTTGGAAGGAGGGTTTGGGAGGGGAGGGCTTACTTTTCGTTTTTAAATTACGCACACTATGAAATATTTTTTTTTAAAATTAAAATAATAACATGATAAACGATCATATAATACTTCAATCACACTAAATTTATTTTAGAAAAACATGTTATATAGTCCATAATTTAAAAAAGAAAAGTAAACCCTCCCTTCCCTTCCCCTCCTAAACCCTCAATCCAAACACACGTTAGAGTTTCCTTCTACAATTGGCGAAAACATTTCTAACATGAATCCAATTCTCACACTCTTACAGGGAGAATGATAAGAAAGTCCTTACTGGGATAGGTGAAGGATATGTGCCTGAGCATATGGATGTAGCATTGTAAGCAGTCAATTGCAATCGAATCTTCTGATTATGCAATCAGAGGTTAGAAACTATTCTCAAACTCCATTGAAAAATAAAGGTGGCTTTTTTTTAGATAGACTGCTTTAGCCTCGTTTCATTGAGTCTTGATTTTAGGTGAACAATAGTTATTCACATAAAACTTTATGACCGTGAATGTGATTTTTAAAGCTTGCTACCGTGAATTTCTTTGGTATGTAATTGAGCAACCTTTGTTTTCAAAGAATTGCAAGTTTTTACAAGGCTTGTCGACTTCATACTCTGTTTCTAGAGGGGGTGACATTAGAACTGGAATTTTGAACTTTATAAACTCATTATACATTGTCGTGGGTATGTTTTTTGCTTAAAAGAAATGAGACTAATACTTGCTTTGCTTTTGCAATCTAGGAAAGATGGTGTTTGGACTGGTGACCTATACTCTGGATATTCACTGCCAATGGAAGATCCCAAAGAAGAAACAAATGTGGATCTTGGAGGAACTTGGAAATAGTTTATAAAAGAGCAATGCTATTCCAAGCGAATAATTCCATTGTGAAATTCCACGAAGCTGACGTGTTGCTTTTAAAAGGCAAGCAACGTGTCCCCACTTCCTTATTTACCGGAAAATATCAATGCAGTATGTGATAACAACCAATCAACTGAGTTCGCAATCCATTCGCGATACCAACTCTCGCGAGATTTAGCATTAGACATAAAAAGAAATGTGAATAAATCTACTTTTTGTGGTGGCGAAATTCTCGCACAACTTGACTGTAAGGAAGCTTGTATGCATGTGAAGCATTAACCGAATGTTGTTTGATTGCTATACAAGTCTTTCTTTGAATTGTAGATGTGATGTTCTTTGTGAATGCTTGTCCGTGAACGCCAGAACATGTTTTCTTAAAATTTGTGTTGTTTTTACTTGATAACTAAGAGGTTCCAAACAAACAATTGTATGTATCTTCAGGAAACGATAAAATGTAAAAACTATTTTCAGATTAACATTAAAATAGTGATATATAATGCCAAGGAGAAGCTATAACTAGAAGCGATAAGTAGAACTCCTATGTTTCTGCTTCAGTTCACGTACTTTATGATCTAAAATACTGAAAAAACTTAAGATTTAATGTTGGAGCAGGTCTTGGACCGGAGCATGTTCCAATTGTTTTTTTAAGGGAACAAGCTTATAACATTTCATTAGATATCAAATCGGTAATATATGGTGATACCTCAATAAACATATGAGGACTAGCAAAGAATGTGGTATCTCTAGCTAAGGTATGATCGACCTCATTCAGTTCACAATTCAAACTTTTGTAACATCATTAGTGTTTTGCTGAAGTAGTCCACAACTTGATTGGCGTATAGCTCATAATCCACCTTCTCAAGCTGTAAATCATGAATCCAATTATTGGATGTATATATACTTCAAATCGAAAGTTTCTTGAATTTTGTCATTGTTTATGTTTTATTCTCATGAAAGGAGACATTTTGTGAAATAAGTGGCATTAAAATTAAAAGAAAAAGTTCAAGATTTTTGCAAGAATCAATTCTCCTTTATTCTCATGGGTGAATTTTACCTCCTCTTTTTAAAATAAACTTCAGATGAAAGAATCAAATTCAGGAGGATTTATCATGTTAAATTCTATATATACTAAGATGTCGACAAAGTAACACATCTTCCATTGTCGTCCAGCGGTTAGGATATCTGGCTTTCACCCAGGAGACCCGGGTTCGATTCCCGGCAATGGAACTTTTTTGGCTCGTTCATGTTTCTGTTGCCTTTAATGGAATTAATAATATTCGTTTTCAACCAATTTTATGAGAAAACTTTTCTTTTTGAGATAATTTTTTTTTTATTATGAGAAAACTTTATAATGATCATATAAAAAAGTTTGTATCTTTTCTACCAATTTATCATCTATTTTGTTATACATAGGCAATAATTTTAAGAAAGGTTTGGTTGGTATCCAATCAAGTTAACGATTTTAACAGTTTATGATTTTTCAATATAAGTTTATTAAATTTTAATGAAAATAAAAATATTTTATCAAAACAAGTTCATACATTCAAATAAAAATAAAAATATATATTGATTAGAAAAAGATAGGAGCACGCCATATCTTTTAACATAACTCTCTTTTAAATTATGATCAAATAAAAATAAATAATATTTATTGCTATTTCAATATTTTAGTGTTTTTGTCGCGTTAGTGATCAGTGGTGAAATTTTAACTTTTTTTCTTCTGAAACACAATTTTCAAGCTCTTCAATAGACGGCAATTTACCCGCTTGTAAATTTATAAACGAACCTCGTTTACTATGAAATTGTTTACGATATATTATGCTGTAAAATTAATCTCCTCGTCGGAAATTTTCTCATAAGATCAAGCCGTATAGAATACTTGGATAAAAAAAGTAATTTTATCGGCAAAAATGATTTTGAACATTTTTATTGGTATCACGTATCACTATCGACTGCCATCATTTGATTTTAAAATTAAGTGACTAGTTATAGAAATAAATGTGAGCAAATAATTATGATGAGTTTTTAGAATGACTAATTATTTATGATTTAAAGGAATATTGATAGATATGATATTAATTAGAGGACACAAGGGTAACTAAGATTATCTTTTGATGAGAAAATATCTACTTTCATCTTCTTATCCTCACACGGTAACCACACACACTTACATATTCCAATTCTTTTATAAATACATGCATTATGGATCCAAACCAAAGTAGCTCATTCACACTTACTATCATTCTCTAATTCTTTTATAAATATTATGCATATGTATGTATCCAACCTAAAGTAGTTCATTCACACTTCCTATCATTCTTTCACTTCATCTTTTATCTTCTTTCTCGTTATCTCTCTTCACTTTCCTGACTTCTTTCTTCATTCTTCTATCTCCTCTCTTATTACCTCTTCTCTCTTTGTTATTTTCTATTCTTTCTTCTCTCTTCTACAAAATAAAATTCCAAGAACCTTGATAAAGGTAATAACTCATAAAACCTCTATTCTTTCTTTGAATTTAATTTCCATTACTAACAAAATATGTATATGATCACAAATCCAAAACTTTGTAGTAATTACTCATGAACACATCATTTTTCACCTTTTCTTGTTAAATATTTGTGAGTTATGCAAATAACCATGATCTTTTTTGTTTAAAATCTATTTTCCCTACCATTTTATGTTCATGACCTTTTGAGAATTATGGGTCATTCTTTCTTTAAATTTATGTCCCGGATACTTAACTTAGTTTTATATCAGCAGAACAATGTACAAATACAAACTCATAAAGAAACTATGTAGCAGACAAGAACATATGAAATGAGATGTACCTATTTTATTCTCACCGTCTATTTCATCTAAAGTGGTTTGATGCTATAAGAGAATATTGTACCTATTTTATTCCATTTTTCATTTGATGATGATCTAATCTAGTAACATCACAATCACAAGAACTATTTATGAGAAGAAAAAAAAAACAAATATATTCCTGTTTAGTAAAAGGAAATTGATTAGTACGGTTTTATTGTTATAAAAATAAAGTTGAATATTTTATTAAACTTGTCTGGCATAAGCAGGTTCCCTTGAAAGTTTCCATTGTGCGTGGCGTTTGCTGAAAGACAGGTTACCAACTAAAATCAATCTCCAAAGGCGCAGCATTGTTCAGGTCACAGACACTGGCTGCGTTTCGGGGTGCGGTAATGATGAGTCGGCATCCCATTTGTTCCTTCATTGTCATGTTTTTGGTTCGCTTTGGCAGCATATCAGATCTTGGATTGGTGTGTCTGGTGTAGATGCTGAAAATATCCGTGAACATTTTCAACAATTTATTCATTATTCAAGTCATTCAAAGTCTCGTCGTTCATTCTTACAATTATTATGGCTTCTTTGCGTTTGGCTGGTGTGGAATGAACGAAATAACAGACTGTTCAATAACACTGAAATACCTATTGAGCAGCTCTTAGAAAAATTTAAATATCATACATTGTGGTGGCTTAAAGCCAATAAAACCACTTTTGTGTACGGTTCTCAAAGTTGGTGGTCGAACCCTTTATATTGTCTGGGTATCGACCGATGTTACTTTGTAATTATACCTTTGTGACTGTTTGTTTGCTGGATTGGACCCTCTAGTACACCTTGTATTGAAGAGTTTTCATCGCCGTTGTTGATATATTCCATTTTGATTTCTTAAAAAAATTAAACTTATCTTACCTTCGTTCTTTCAATTACTCCGTTCCTTTGTAACCAAAAAAAAAATTACTCCGTTCCTTTTTTTATTTAATTGTAAAGTTATTTCACCTCCACCTATATATACATATGGACATATTGAACTTTGATTTTTCAATCACTAACAAAATATAATTATGTGAGTTGTGTGTGTAAAACAAAAATGCCAAGTGATTTATTAGACTCATAGGTTATATTCCTGGAGGTTTTGTTGGTGGTTTTGAGAGCGTCTTTTGACGGCTCTTTTGATGTATCTTGTATAGTTTTTTATTTTACCTATATATTTATATAAATATATATATTTGCCATTAAAAAAAAAGACTCATAGGTTATAGTCATGGACTTCAGAAAATAGCTTGTTTTTGGTGTGTAGTATTTAACATGGCTGAATTTTTCTTCTTTTCGTAATTTTAAAGGAATCTTAAAATTTGAACCTTTGTTGCTACTTTTAGTCTAATACATGATTTTGTTAGTGACCTAAAAGGATCTTTAGACACTAAAGATGCCATTTCTAGAATGAAAAACTTTAGAAACAAATATATATGTCGGATGGATTTTTAGTGAAACTAAGCAAATACATGAATAAATAAAAAAATAAAATTAACCTCTATAATCTTTATTTATTTTGACCTAGATGAGTCATATACTCTTATCCAATATTTTTAAGAAGTTTAGAAGAATAGTTGTTGTACTATGTTTTTAGCCCGTTAAAAACAATGGCTACATTATGATTTATTTTGACTCAGAAACAATGGAAAATAATGTTTATGATATTGTTGATAAATTTGAACCGGGTGTTTTAAGTTTTAACAAACTTAAAGAAGTCCGGGAAGCGACATAAAAACAAACGAGATTTTGTCGAATTCTTTAAAATTTAATGACAAAAACGTTAAGAATCATTATAATTCAAGGTTAGTTTCAAATAAGATAACCTTGATTAAGGTTAGAAAAGTTTTCTTGATTAAGAGTAATTTTAAAGTGTTAGTTAATTTTAAAAATAAAAGTATTAAATCTTGACCTTATTCTTAATCTTCTAAATTATGGTCTCTTGGGTAGAAAATTGTCAAGTCGTATTTTTCTTACTCTCTCTCAAGTTCAATCATATTTCTATACTCCTTTAGTGTTTTTTCCCTTTCCTTGTGTGTTGGGCCATAAATATTGAGAGACAAGTGAGATTATAAGAAAGTTCAAGTTAAATTTTGGAGAAGTGAGTAAGAAGAGAAATAAACACCTTTACTTGGAGGACTATTGGTGTGAGAAAAATATTGACAATATCATCCATGTAAAAGCTATTGAGTTCTTGGGGACTTTGATTACTAAAAGAAGTAAAAGAGCGAAAGACATATTCGTTTGGATGAAAAGCTAATCGAGGTAAGGGCACCTCTCTATTTTTATCTATTCATAAAAATAAAATGATACTTATGTTTATAGTTACTCTCTATTTGTTTACGTGTTTGAGAATCGCTACTTGTCAAAGTGGGTAAATGTTTACACGTGCAAGTATATTCTTGAGATTAATTATTTACATATGTTGATGATATAATTGAGATATTGCATATGTTTTGAAATGCTTAGCATATAAGGGAAATCATATGCTCATGCATTTCATAGTTACGTGGCCACCAGAGAGGAGTCACAAAGTGCACACCGGAGAGGTCGCACGAAGTGCGTTTTAAAACCACCTTATCCCATAGTGGATCATCGAGTTTGATAGATGAGTAAGATACTCATCTCCTTAGTGACGTTACCACAACCCTGCGGAGCGATAATAATTTCAGAATCATATGCATCGACATATAAACATTGCATTAGGAACCGAGTCTTAATTTTTTATTTATTATGAGCACTATTTCTCTACTTGATTCCATACGTGGGTTAGAATGAGATCTCTAATTCACGTATAATGTTTCCTCCGTTTTTGCTTCTTGCTATGTTGTTTTCGGATTGGTGACCCTTTCAGTGGATGTGTGGGCTATACACCTTTAAATTGTGAAGATTTCAAAGGAAGATGACGATTACACCTTTCTGGATGAGGATTTCACCTTCACGTATGAGCGAACTATTTCGCTTTGGGGGTTTACTCAGCCTTAGGATAGATCACGTTCACAGGTGCGGTTATAAGTACATAAAATTTGCAATAGGTACGGTGCAAACATTGAACAGTCTTTTGCATATAAAATAAAAAGTTATTTAATAGAAACACGTTATTTATTTTGGTTTTGAAAATAGTCATAAGTTTTCAAAATTTTATCATATCTATTTTCTCATATATGTATATAAAAATTTGTTTATGCAGATACAAGTACATAAAATCTTCAATGGGTGCGGTGCAAACACTGAACAATCTTTTGCATATAAAATAAAAAGTTATTTAATAGAAACACTACATTAATTTTGATTTTGAAAATAATCATGAGTTTTCAAAATTTTATCTATTCAACTTTCTCATATATCTACAGAAAAGTTTGTTTTCACATATATAAGCAAATAATATTTATAATTGGTGTGACTCAACTATTTAACAAATTTTTGTATATATAAGAGAAAAATATTTAATAAAAACATTACATTAATACTCATAATTTTCATTTAATATCTATAAACATTCTACAATATTTTTTTTTAGAAGGGATAAACATTCTACAATATTAACAATTAAATTATTTTTTATATAATTATCGCAATATTAACAGTCTAATTATTTTTTATATAATTATTTTTAATATTCACTAAAAAGTCTAATTGAGCATTCCATGTGAGATTAATAATTCTCAACGTATATTTTTTCATACACACCTGCGTATATTGAATCCTAGACTAAATAGTAGTAGTTTTTTTTTTTTTGTTCAAGTAAGACCAAATAGCAGTTAATAGATCCAAATATTTACCACGTGCCAAAATATGTTATTATATGACCAATTTTAAGAAACAAAAACACAAACAACTAAATCATTACAATAAAATCTTTCACTTAATTCTTTTTATAGATAAATAATTCAACCAAAAATATAAGTCGAAAGGGTAGAACACATCAAACGTGCTAAGAAGCTCCTTCCTAACTATTTTTATTTGTTTTACATAAGCTACTTTTGGTATTAAAGACGTCTTTAAAAAACTTTTTGGCCCAACTTCTTCTTTAAATAAATATAAAAACCTAAAATAAGTCGGGCCAAACACTACCTTAGTACCATTTTACCATTTTGCACAACCATGATCATTGTGTGTACAATTGATCATATTGAAAGTTTTGTCATAGCAGACTATGACCTCTTTAATTTGGATTGGTAAAATTCCGTTTCGATTTGGGCATTAGACACAAAGAAATTGTTGTTTAACACTACAAGAGAATCTAAGATTTGCTACCATGATTATGCTAGGAAGTGTAATGGTAGTGAATATCAAGATAAGTAGCTACCATTTGACTGAAAAGAACCTTTTATTTTGACTTTTTTTTTTTGCTTAAATAAATATATGTAAAAGAAAAGAAACTTTTTGTTATTAAAAAAAAAACCCATTCACTCTGAAAACTTTTTGTTATCGCATATTCTCTCACTCACTCACGATCTCCATCGATCCACTGCCTCCTCTCCGATCTACCGCCTCCTCTCCGATCTGCCGCCTCCTCTCCGATCTACCGCCGCCGCTGTAGCTTGAACCAACACCACTGCCGCCGTAGCTTTCACCGATCACGACCTCAATTTCATTCTCTTCTTCACTACCGAGTTGACTCATGCTTCTTCTCAACTCGTTCTCTCAACTCACTTTCCTAGCATTTTCTTCATTCGGTACTCTCTCTCTCTACATTTTTGCTTCTGATCCTTACGATTCAGTGTGATTGCTCTCATTTTTGTTACTTGATTTTTTACTGAATCTGTTGAATCTGTTGAAATTATTGTTAATCATGTTAATAATGCTTGTTTACTTTGTCGATTTTTTATTTTCATGAATTTTTCTGAATTTTTGTGGAGTTTGAATTGAAGACATTTTTATAGGAAGTGAAGAAGAAGACATTGAATTTGAATTTAGGTTTTTGAGTTTGAGATTGTGAAAATTGAAATGAGAATGAGAAGAGAATGTCAATGAAGAAGAATTGAATAAGAAGGTTGAATAAACTGCCATAGCTCACACACTAGCTCGTGCTTTCTAACTCTTTCACTAGTACAGAAAACACTTTTTAAATGGGGTAAAAATGACTTTTTAAATCGGTTCATGATCCGACTTATAGGTGGCCGATTTAAAAAACTGTCTTTGATTTTAAATCTCCACCCTTTACCCGATTTAAAATCTTTTAATTTAAATCGGTTCACCCGATTTAAAATCCTTTAATTTAAATCGGTTGAACCCATTTAGAAAAGGTTAACAAGAGTCAAAATCTGCTAATTTAAATCGGTTCACCCCATTTAAAATCTCTCTATTTATTTTTTTTAAAAACGATTATGGTACTGAATTTAATATAATAATAAAAAATCTCATGAACATAGCCACTAATATGAAATATCATATGATCAAATTTCATA
>Ga0315915_1008185_pt1 | contig 12281 bp, 2 predicted proteins | sample MpolbnodulesMG_FD_207738 | JGI IMG/M metagenome (GOLD analysis project Ga0315915, IMG submission 207738) | Medicago polymorpha root nodule microbial communities from Los Angeles, California, United States - branched nodules | ecosystem: Host-associated > Plants > Roots > Nodule | place: USA... | reverse complement strand
AAGAGGACTTCCCTTCATGCTTGCACTTATATCTACTACGAACACCACATCCTTTTTAAAAACCTATCAATGTATAAATGCTCCATTAAATTTGCTTAAGTTTGAAACAAACATGGACATGTGCAAACTACAATGTAACCATTTGATGTTACACACACACTATCTTACCTAGCTTTTCTGCCTTAACAATCAGAAAAAAATTATATTTTTGAAAAGAAAAAAATGGACATAGTATAATATTGAAACAAACCTTTCTATCCGGGAAATCTCCAGGGTAAAGATACAAGCAAAATATCTCTCTTTCATCAAAATCACGCAGGAAAGGGGATTGTAAGAGAACACCACCAAATATGTCACTTGAAAAAACCTGTAAAAGCACCAGCAAGTTAAGCTAATAGTGATAGAGCATCCTGAATGTCTATCATGCAGAATTTATTCCTTTTTAGGGAATCACATTAAAAGATATATAAAAAAAATGCTATGCTTCTAGTACCGTGTACGAGAAACTGAAGTCTGTACTTGACCAAGCTGGTACCTCTGCTTCATATGATAAACTTAATTTTCCAGCTTGGCGCATTACTCCCTGGAAAGTAATAAAGCTGATGTTTATTTTAAGTCTAAAAGAAGCCAAATTGAACATTGGTAATTTGAAAACGGCGCACAATATGCGATATGTTTTTACCTTAAGAGGATGGCTGGTTGCTTTGCATAACACTTCATTTGCAGTACCAGAATTCAATTTCAAAAATATCTTCTCTTTCTTAGAAATTGTTCTTCCAACAGGGTTGACATATGAAGGAAAGCAGAAAGGGATGTTAAGACAGAACTCGCCATCATGAAATAATATTTTCTGGGACCATCTGATCTTAACTGAGAAGATGGAGCCTCCCGTAAACTGCAAGACAGAATGAAGTTTTAAATATATATGATGTACATGTTAATAACTATCAATTATTTCTGATATGTGATAATAACCTGTGGAATCTTAACAATGTATATTTGGCTTTTCAAATAGAATCCGTCTTTAGCTTTGGCCATTTTCTGCTTTTCTTTTTCATCCTTTAGAGAGACCAATTCAGTATGATAGGATCTTCCAAAATCATTGACCTCGACACCTAGAAGTGAACCCTGTTAGCCACATCATATTTAACTTGAGAACTTATGAAACAATACAAAATACAAGTCTGCAACAGTTGAAGGAAAAATTGGTATGCATTCTCATCATGAGATAAAATGATAAAATTAAGAAACAGGACAACACTCCATACTGCGACCACCTTGACCAAATATCACTGATACAAGATGAACAAATAAGAAACACAACTTTGTTAAGCAAATGTACATTGATGATGATGTTCTCCCAACTGATAAACCAACATCAATACATTGTTACCAAGCAGGATGAATACATAACTCAAGATACCATAATTGTCTAAACTAACCCATTGCAAAGATATGAATCCTAGATTCCTAGGGATGGATTATACTTAAGGGAAATGTTCACGAGTACCCCTGGAACACTCTTTAAGAGTCTTAAATGGTAACTTTTTATGAAAAATTATGTATTCAATACATTGGAAATTGAACTATTTGACTTTTTTTTAAAAATCTCATGTACTTAATCATTCAATCCTAAAAGTGCGTATTCTTGTCTAAACAAATGTTGTCAGTCACATAAAATATTGCACATCTTAGAAGTTAGAACTGTACCATAAAATTTTGTTCTAAGCTTGAATATTTCTTTTCTAGCACAAATTACACAAAAAATAATTCCTCCATTTTATTCATCAGCTTAGATCTTCTTGTTAACATCTCTCACTATCTATGAGCGACTTATGGTATTATGTTATGGTATGTTTACCAAATTTTATCGCTATGTTGAGATTTAGGCATAAGTTGATAAAGTTGCTACCATTTACTTTGTTTTACTACTACTAAGATTTATTATATTAAGTTTTTAATTAGAAATATCATATGCAAAAAGTATGCATGTTCTCGTGTCGTGTATGTGTTCATTACGCAAGTGTAGTACGAATCTAAAAAGAAAATAAGATAGAAAGACTAAAGTTTCCTTTAATGGAAGATGAGGAGTCAAGGTTGTTCCTTGCCCTTGGTACACACTTATAGGAAAATACTCGTATTTTAACCTTATGTTCTCATCTCACCCTAGTTGTGGTCCCCTTAATTTTTGTAAGAAAGGAAATTTACAAAAACATTGCTTGGCTTTTATTTTATTCTCCTTGGATGTGTTCCCTTTTATGTTATCATCATGAATCATGATTACTCTCTTTCATGCATTTGGAAAAACAAAATGATAGCAATTTGATATTATTATAATTACATAAAATGCATTAATTTTGTCAAAAAAAAAAATGCATTAATAAAAAATAAAGGTAAAAAATCATTCAAACATCCTTTTAACTTACAAAATCATACGTATTGGATGATGAACATATTTATTTACTTGAATAAAACAAGAAAAAAATAACCTAGTGTTTTTTTTATGAAAACAAATAGAACATCTTTTTACAACACATAAATAACAATTTCACATTTTTATTCCGGCAAGTAATTTTTTATTTGGTATAGCATCGGTTTAATTTTAATCCGTAAGCGAAATAACAAACTTCACATGAAAGTCATAAACAATTAGGAGGTTCTAAGTTAGAATATGGAGGTGTCCTCTTCAAAATATATAACATTTGTACATAGCATTACTTTATTGGTTATTTACTTATTGAGTGGTGATATTAGAATATAAAAGGTGTCTTTCTTCAAAATATCAACATTAGTTGTAGTTAAGTATACATAATTTTATGAAGTACTTTATTTATGAGCGATGATATTTTGACAACCATAAATCAACAACTTTGCTTACACCATATATACCCATGAAGCAATTCAAAGCATGCACGGAATCCAAGGTGGTAAGAAATATTAATAAATTTGATCTGCCCTCAAAATCGTATGAATATATGATGTAGGACAACTTTTTGGTTGTCAATCTATCATTTCTCTTATTTATTGAGTAGTGTGATGATATTAGAATTCGGAGGTGTCCCCTTCAAAATATAGGCGTTCTCTTCAAAATATCAACATTAGTCGTAGAGTTAAATGTACTAAATATTATGTTATGAAGTATTTTATTTATTGAATGATGATATTTATATAACTATTTGTGATAATTTTTGTAACAATTTTTTCTCTTTTTATTTTATTAATAAAAACAATAAAGATAAGAAAATAAAAAGAGAGATTAAAAATATAATGTGTAATATGATTGTACAAATTATCATTTCTCTAAACTCATTAAAACAATAGTATTACTCTATCACTTTAGTTATTCATGTGAAAAAAATCTCAGTCATTTTACTTTTCAATACTATTAATTATTTTTTTCTTTTTATAACTCTAATTAATTCTACTTTCATCACTCACAATTCAATATATTCCACTTTACATTTATGATAGTAGAGAATGCACCAATACTTAATAAGAACACTTCAAACATTTTTTTCTCTTATTCATTTTTTTTAATACGTGTGAAATGAACAAATGACTCAATTCATTTAGAGCAAACGAAGTACTACTCAGTTTAAAAGAAGACCGATATTTCGATCATCCTGAAAACGACAACTTTCCCGGACAAATTATTCAACCTTTCAATTGGTGCTGTTACTGTCCAACAAAAAGCAAGATTGAGCTTTATTCAGCTATCAATCATTACATATATTTTACAATATAATAGTCAAATTTACCATAGTTCCAAAAAAACAAATGCAAACAGTTTCCTATATTAGGTTCGAATGCCAGAAGAAAATGACAGAAAAACCAGGAAGTGATTTATTTATTTAATTAGAAAATTGTATTATTGACTTCACACACGAGACTCACGCCAAGTTTCGTTTTTGTTTCTTTCTTCCAAACATTTTTAAACAAATTGATAAAAAGACAAAAAAGAACAAATATACAAAGACAAAAAAAATTCCTTTTAATATTATAAAATACTATAGACCTTTACTTTTCAGTTATCATATATATAGTAGAAACTACTTTCTAATATTAATTATCAAAACTGTTTTTTATTTTATTTTAAATGATCCTGCTTGTTAAATATAAAAGTAATAATAATACTAGTTGTTATAGTCATAAAGTTTTTTTTTTCTTTATCATAGAGAATTCAGCTCATGATCACCGCGTAGCTCAGTTGACACGGACATGCATTGTTATACGTAGAGGTTGTGGTTTAAACCTCAAACACCCAACTTATTCATCTTAAAAAAAATGTGAATTTTAACCACTAGACTATTTTATAAAAAAAAGAATTCCGATCATGGAAGATATAATTGATGCAAAGTCGCACATAACCATTATGCTTGTTAAGATTAACAATGAAATAACCCTAATCCTAACTCACAAGTCACAAGTGACATGAGCTAAAAAATTGTATCAAGAGACCATTGATACGAGTAGAAGGTCTAACCATTGTATGAATTTCGGTCGAGAATTATAAACTTGTTTTAACTTACTTTGTGTTGATGAGTTTAATAACTTTAGATTGATTTTTTTTTGGTTGGTGAATAACTTTAGATTGAATTGATTATTATGAATAAATACGTTTTATATATGCTTTACATAAAAAAAATTAAAATATTTGATAAAAAATAATTAAAAAAGAAAAAGTTTATTCACCTGTTCTCCGATAGGAATAGCAACTTGACAATCACACAAACAACTTCCCCTCACGCAGTGCACGCGCCACCGTCCGGTGACAGTTACAAACGCCGTATCCAAACAACACTCAACATCCATAGCGATTTCATGAAGCTGAAGCGGTATCAACGCCGGAGGATCACACCGTCCGTACACATAAGGTTGATAGCTCCGAATGTCAGGATTGTCTACTATGTCCGGATCAGGTATCACCGCGTAACACATCGGCGCTGACGGTAGGTGTTCATCTATCGACCTCGTCATCTCCGGTAATGGAGCTGGAGCTGATAGTTTTGTGTGGTGAATTCGTTTTGAGAGGTTGAGACCGAACTCGACGGAGCTGGAGAATTGTCCGGCCATCGGAGATGATGGAGTTTGCGGCGAGTTTGTTGAGAGATTGGAGAGGAAGAATTTGGTAAGGGTTTGAGAAGGAATGTGAAGGTGATGGTTATGAAGAAGATGAATGGAAAAGGAAGAAGAAGAAGAAGAAGAAGAAGAAAGAAAGAAAGGAGAAGAGTGAAGAAAGAGGGAGAAGAGGAAGAGGTAACTTAAATTCGTAGTAGTCGTTTTCGTATTAACTCTGTCAGAACAAGATTGGATAGGATTTTTCTTTTCTAACTCATTTTTATCTCATAACTAATAGATATAGTAATCAAAATGTTAATTTGCGTTTTAAAAGACACATGTTAATGTGATATAGAAATGGTTTATTGAAATACATGCATTATATTTAATTTTTAACTTTTTTATGAATTGAATACACAAAATTTTAGAGAATATTTTTTCTTTTAGATTTCTTAAAACGTGTCGTAAGAGCACAAGTTAACACCACCCATATAATAATAATTTAATGTAACGAAATTAAAAAAAATATTTAAACAACTATTTTGTGATAATTTTTTGACCGATTTTTCTATCATTTGTAAATTTGCACATGTTAAAAAATTTTAAATAAAATTTTATATTAGAACTTGTACATTTAATATTAAATATAAAACTTTTGAATAAATAATTGTTGTTTTCCAAAATAAATTACTACTATTAATTGTTTTAACATGTATAATGTTGCACATGTTAGACAAAGCCTTTTTTGACAACTCTTTTATAGTATTTACATTATGTTTTTGTTTCTTCTCTTCTTTTTTCTTCTTTCTATTGTTTTTAATCGATAAGAAAAGAGAAAAAGAAGGTTGTTATCAAAATTGTCACAAATAGTTATACAAATATCACTACTCTTTTAAAAATTATTTTTGATTGTGCACTTCGTTAGTTAAATTAATCTCACACGTTAAAATAGTCTTTCAATACTAATATTAACTCTTTTCATATTGAGACTAATAGTAATAAATACATACTTATAGAACTTACATATCAATAAATATATGTATATCGAATTATTGATGTGACAATACTTATAGAACTCCACAATATCTCTATAAGTATTGTGGTTATTTGTTAAACATTTGGTGATCAAAATAACTATTTACTTTTGTTTGTGAATAGACTATCGACGCAACAATGAACACTACTCCAATAGACGCGTATAACTTTTATGGATAACAAAGCTTTACCTCAAAAATTTAACACAACTACATTCCTCAAGAGAGCGAGCTGCATTAAATATGACATACATGAGAGGTAAATTAGTTTTCCTATTTTCTTATTTATTTTAAATAATTATTGATTAGTAATATGGGATCAATTTCACCGCACACTAATAATAAGAGTTTGTTTTAAGCAAAAACAAACATCTATATGAACTAAGTGTCTCTTTGATTTCATTTTCAAATGAGTCAAAATTTATTATGAAATGGTGATATTGATTCTAACATGTTTAATTACAAATGATTTTGGTTGTAAAATTGATTGTACTTAAAGTTATAAATGTTTAACCACATTTCTAGCGCGGCCATTGTTAATTTTGAGTATAGAATTGAATCTAACATGTTTGGTTGATTTCAAGTAAATTTGATTTTACCTCGAGAATTGATACTGTTTCAAGTTAGGATTTGCAACTTTTAATTTTAGAATTGACTTCTACACACCAATTTATATTTTAACTCACTTTTACATTCACAAATAACTTTACATTCAATTCATTTTTAACCTAAATTAATTTTATAGAATCAATTGACTCAAAATCAATAATTATCAATCCGGAACCAAACATGCATTTTGTAGTTTTTGGTTCTATAACACAAATTTTAGTTCAACTCATTTTTTCATAACTATATGTAAATATAAATCATTTTACCCTCAACTCACTTTCAATCGAAATCAATTTTACAAAAATAATTTATTCAAAATCAATTTTTATCATCACAAGAACAAGTATACACTAATCCATATAAATCAATATCAAGAGAATTCACACTTAAATCTTGAAAGAAGCAGAGTCAAAGTCTCAAACTACATCTTTCTAACACATTTGCAATAAAAAAAATTCTAAAATAACTATTATTTTAAATATTCAATGTAACATCAATTACTTTTATTCAATTGTATTTTCTAATTAAAAAAATATGTATCATTCCTTAGGTAATCTATTTCTCTTAAAATTTCGGTTTAAATATGTTTTTGGTCCTTATAAATATGTCAACTTTTTCATTTTAATCCCTCTAAAAAACGTCTTCAACTTTTAGTCCCTAATTTTTTTTTCATATTCACTTTTGGTCCATCCTATAAAGTAAACTCATATGTAGAATTCATATTTTTGAATAAAATTTTGCAGAAAAATTCATAATATTAGAAGAATCACTCTCAAAAGAATTAGAATTTTTTTAACAAAACATGAATTTAATATGAATTTTTATATTTATCACGGTTAAAAATTCATATTTAATTTGTGTTTTATTAAAAAATTCTATTTTTTTTAATTTTTTTACAATATTCTACACATTTCTGAACAATTTCAGTAAAAAAATACAAAAATTAACTTAAAAATATGGACCAAATGTAGTGATTGAAAATTTATTGAAACTAAAAGTTGAAGAAATTTTTTAAAGGGACTAAAACAAAAAGTTAGTATACTTTTTTCTTTTCTTTTTTTCTTCTTAAAAACAACCGCCCTTCCTCTGACCTCTCTCTAACTTTGCTTCCCGCGCGCCTACCCATTTATCCAAACTCAACAATCCAAGATATAGTATGGGTAGGTGGTGGTGCGAAGATGGCTCAGCCATTCGCATCACCTCACGTGTCGGTTCTCTCAACGACGGTTCCTTTTTGTACGGTGGTCGTTGTTTGATTTCGGAGGTTGCGTCGGTTCTGATAGTGGTGGTTCGGGTGTGTCAGATCTAGTTTTGTGTGACGCGACGACGTTGTTTCGAAATATTTGAAAGGTGGTTTTGTGTTGTGGTTTAATTTTCAGATCCGGGTGTTTATATGGATGTTTTGTTTTAAAGGTTAAAGGGTGTTGATGAGGGTTGAACCATGGGTGCAAAAGGTGGTAGTGCGGTGGTTGATTCCAAGGGCCACTAGTGACAGTTGTGGTGGCGGCGATTCTTTGATTTCATTTTGTTGATGTTAGTAGTGGTTGATTTCTAGTGTGTTTTGTTGGTGATTACTATTCTATTCCAAGTTTGGCGTTTTGTTTTGGGGTTGATAATGATTTCTAGTTTGTTATGGGTACCTCGTGAGTTTGAGTTTGTGTGTTACGGGGGCTGCCAAGGTGGAAACAACATTATGATATGGAAGCTAGTTTTACCCTCATCAAAGGCTTTGCAATTTGGTGGTGGTGGTTTACATCACAGTTTTGTTTGTAGTGGTGTGATTTTGTTGAGTGATTGGTTATTTTGTGACTAGAATCTCATTCCTTTGAGTATTAAATGGAATATGGTGAAGTTTTGGTTGTGGTGTTGTTTGCTCGTGGTTACTGCAAATATGAGTCCATATCTACTTCCGCTTACTCGTGGCAGTTTTTTTTTTTTTGTTGGTTGTTTTCGAACTGATATTGGTTGCGCTGCCATTCCTCCTATTGGCTTGAAGGAGGTGATGGTGGTGTGAGGTGGTGAAGTAGGCCACATTTTTGGTGATGTGAGGAGGTGTCGGTGGATCTTTAATGCTACCTTGTTATCTGGTGGTTTGTCGATGTGGATCGATGGTGTTGCTGATGTGAAAGTGGATTTTGCTGTTGCGCTGGTTGTTGTTGTCGCAAAGGTGAATTCGTTAAAGTGACATCGAACGCAATTGTGGTGAAGGTGGTTATTATTGTTTCAAAGGTTGTTGGTTGTTGGTTGTTGTGTTGGTTCTTGATGTTGTTGACTAGGGGTTGTGTGCGAGCAGCAGAATGTAGGTAGTGGAAGTTGTTTTTGTGGCTGCTTGTGATGTTGGTTGTGTGTTTTTTTTATTTTTTATGTATGTTGGGTGAAGGTTTTGGTACAACTTTTGTTTTCCTTTGTATGTTGCTACTTTACGACTTCTAATCTAGCATTCCTTGTGCTGGTTAAGATTCATTGTGATTTTAATAAATTCTATTTTAACTTCTTCAAAAAAAAGGCTTAAATGCACTTTTCACCCCCTATATTTCAAAAAGTTGCGACTTTGACCCCCTTTAAAATTTTTTGGATATTTCGACCCCCCTAACTTTTGACTCTCTTTTGATTAGCTGATTTTGATGGAGATCATGACAATTTATCAGTCTCTGATGGTGTAAACTGACATGGGGATAGAAGGATGCTGATAAGTGGAGTTCAAACTGGCATGGTGTAACTTTTGGCCTCCTAAAGAAGGATCCACTTATCAGTTTGGACTCCACTTATCATGCCAATTTAGACACCAAGTAAGTTTGGACTCCACTTATCAGCATCCTTCTATCCCCATGCCAGTTTACACCATCAGAGACTGAGAAATTGTCATAAAATCAGCTAATCAAAAGAGGGTCAAAAGTTAGAGGGTTAAAATATCCATTTTTTTATACGGGGTCAAAATCACAACTTTTTAAAACATAGGGGGCGAAAAATGCATTTAAGCCAAAAAAATTAGTATATTTATAAGGATGAAAAAGATATGTAAAATTGTTATTTTCCTTTCATTACAATATCGTATATTTAATTCGTGTGTTATGATTATTTTGTAGGACATAGGGGTATTACTTTTGGGATGTCATGTCAGTGTAACATCTCTTATCAAAAATGTCAGTGGAACCACTTGACTGTAAAAGGAATAAACTAATAATAATGTGACACGTTATATTATTTATGTTTTAGTTCCATAACCATATAATTGTGACTTTTTTGTAGCAAGTTTGCTTTTCTATATTTTGTTATCTTTTAAATTTGGTAGCTCTCCTCTTAAAAAAAAATAAAAATTGGTAGCTCTCCACAATTTTCCCTTGAGATGGCACACCTTTTTTTTTCGCGCTTAATGACACTTTCATTATTTGAAAACAAACACATGGTTTAATTGTAAAATTTATAGGACAAATTTATTAGAATTTTACACTGTGTTTGGTAAAGGAGAAAAAGGAGAGAGAAGTTAAAGAGAGAGAAATAGGATAGAAGTCCTACACTTCTCTTGTTTGGTTGTGGCAAGAAAGAGAGAAGAGAGAGTTAAAATCTATGGGGTTCACTGTTTTTTGATTCTTCACATGGATGAGAAGAAAGTGTAGCACTTTGAGTGACATTGTGGTTTGTGACATTCATGGGCGGTTTAACCGCCCGACGACCCTGGGCACTTGTCAGGGCTCAATCGGTAATTTATTTATATATGACACAACCCAATAGCTCATTAACCCACTTAAAAAAGGAAAATTTTGGGCAAAATCTGAAAATTCTCACACGCAAAGAGGTCTCGGAAAAGACATTTACCTCCTAATTTTATTTAGCAAACTATTGCAGGTTCATCTCCCTTATTTTAAAGAGTTAATTGTTCAAATTGACCTTGTAATATACACTATGTCTGAAAAATGACTCTCTAAAATACAAAACATATATTCTAGCATTGTAACTTGAGTTTCTTCTTATTTTTTACCACACTATGATATACACGTAGTCTAAAACTGTGACCTATAAGTAGAATTTTTTCACTATTTTTTCCATACATGTTTAGCACGTTAAGATATAGCTTTACATAAAAAATTAAATTTTTTCGACTAGGGACAAATTAATTATGGATTTTTATTCCGCCATAATTATGAATTTCTTAAACAATTTACAATTAATTTGTATCTCTCTTATCATGTTCTAGTCATACCTACAAAATTTCATTGTGAAGGTTCTTATCATGTTCTAGTCATACCTACAAAATTAGGGAACTAAATTTGACCTGTGAGTATAAGCTTACTCGGAAAAAAAAAATTCAATTTTGCACATTTTGTTAGAAAAATCAAAATAAGTTTAAACGACTTCGAATTGCTATGAAACTTTACAGATCATTTTTATAGATGTCTCTGCAAATAATGAGCTCAAAATTCGATTTATAGGTAAATTCATAATTAATCTGTCGTTTGTCAAAAATTTATAATTTTTTTGTGTAAAGCCATATTTTAATGTTCTTAACACGTATATAAGAAATCATGAAAAAATTCAATCTCTTGGTTGCTTTTTTGGATTTCGCGTATATTACAGAGTCAAAATATGTGTTATTTAATTACAAGGTCAATTTCAATAATTAAGCCTATTTTAAATATTATGTCACATGTGAATTTGCGATAAATTTTTTGCCTGGACTCTATGAAATTCCTGGCTCCGCCACGGGTGGCATTGGCGACATTGACCAACCACAATGCTATGTGTACAAAATGACAAACAAATCTTGTGAGAGAGTGAGAGAGAAAAAAAACCACTTATGATATTGTGGTTGACCAATATTGTAACGCCCCAATTTATTATTTAATTATTTTTGGTTGAGTTTAAAGTCTTTTATATGACTTATGTGATTTATGTTGATTTATGACGTGTTGTGATGTTTTATTATTTTATTATGTGGCTTTATATTATTATTTGGTAGAATATGTTGGATATATTTAGAAAATACGTTGATTTTGTTAGAAAATATACGTGGATGTAGTTAGAAAATATGTGTGGGTTTAGTTGGAAAATATATGTGGGCTTAGTTAGAAAATACGTATATTTGGTTGAAAAATATGTTGAGGGTGTGAGATATAAAAGGAAGAGAGCAGCACAAATTAGGTTTAGAAGCAAAAGAGGAGAACGAAGAGAAGAGAGAACCAAGAGAAGAGAAGAATTCGTAGAACCTTGCAATCATCTAATCTAAGGTAAGGGTGAGACTAATATTCTCTAATCTTAAGTGGTATAATTCTGAAACTGAATTTAGCAGGTAGTTTTGTTGTTGTTCATGTAAAATTGAGAACTAAGGTTTAAAATCGGATTTAATGATAGAACACGTAGAATTGGTTGTTAAGAGTGTAGAAAGTCCGTAGAATTCATAGATAATTGATGTTCAGATTGTAGAATGATCATAGGTTGAGTTTCCTATCATTTTGGGATTGAGGTTGATGAAAATTAGGTTTTTGGGTGAAAAATGGAGTTTTCCCGAGAGTTTCCTTTGACAGCATTCTCTGTTTCATGTTTTTGCGTCATTTTCATATGTTTCTGCTTTGAACTGGGTTT
>Ga0315915_1008183_pt1 | contig 12282 bp, 5 predicted proteins | sample MpolbnodulesMG_FD_207738 | JGI IMG/M metagenome (GOLD analysis project Ga0315915, IMG submission 207738) | Medicago polymorpha root nodule microbial communities from Los Angeles, California, United States - branched nodules | ecosystem: Host-associated > Plants > Roots > Nodule | place: USA... | reverse complement strand
TTAGTGATTTTTTTTCCGACCCTATATGCCAAAAACGACAAAAAAATTTGAAAGTAGGTCATTTTGGAAAATAAAAGCGAAAGGGGTCAGATTTGAAAAAAAAAAATTGGCATATAGGGTCGGAAAAAAATTCACAATTGGTAGGTTACTTACTATATATAAATTATTGTGGATTCTAAGGTGAGAGTTCAATCAAGTCCTTCATCGGTGGACCATAAAAAAAACATCGTTAGATTAAATAGATGGTTCATATTTATTGAAATTAAAAATGAGAACATCAACAATTATTCACATTCAATCATGTCTCTTGAACGGTTCCTACTCTTTCCCTTCTTTCATAAATTTTAGGACTCAAATTTATCTCACCATAAAATCGAAAATTCATCTGCAACCGTAACCATCTCCCTGACAACCCTCCCTTCCCTCATACCCTCGTTTCTGCACCATACCTCTCCAAGTCATAGCAGATGATAACATTATATGATATGCTTCTTGTTTAGTATCAATGTCAAAATAATAACAGCAGCAATCTTGCATGTATAAGAATAAATAAAAATCCCTTTTAATGTCTTTAACTATGTCTTTTAATCTTAGATGAGTCACGTATGCAGAGAAGATAAATTTGGTTGCATGCTTTTGATTTTATTAAGGTTGTTGTTTGGTTTCATAAGAAAAGAAATGAATTTGATGTTTAAAGAAGATAAATTTTTATTTTCAGTCAATGATGATGATTGGAGGGAATGAAAGAGGTTTCTTGATTGTGAAACTTACGAAAAATAAGAACATAAATTGAAACTATTTGAGGATAAGATTGAACAAGAGTAGTTGCAGATGTTCTCGCATTTAATTTTAGCAAATCTAAACCATCTATTTAATCCAGTGATGCTTTTTTCGTGGTCCACCGGTGAGGAACTTAATTGAATCCTCACCTTAGAATCCACCATAAATTCTATTGTAAATCGTCGATAAAATTAATGGTTCTCAATGACTTGGATGGGGGTGTGCCTCCACAAATCTAAATTTTTTAGATTCAAATCAAAATTAAAATATCGGCATATAAGAAATGTGAAGAGACAAGAACAGTTCAATGGCAGGCAATAGCTAGTGCAGGCATACTTAGGTAATTATTCCAATCAACAAGTTTAAGTTCGTCATTACTCCTACGAGTCTAAACAAATGATTAATTGAATTCCTACCGTGCTACCTCAGGTTATCAAAATTCAACTCCACTCCACAATTAGGAGGGATTCTTCAGAGAATACAACCAACAGATCGAGCAAGTTACAAGGGAGAAAAGTTAATTTTTCTCATTCAAACATGATGCTGTTGTGAGTATTACTTCTGCACTGCACTTTCATTTAGCTTACTTGCTGTTGGTGTCCTCCATACATGGGGTAAGCAGCAGCATACATGCTCTGGTCATAAGGATGCGGCATAGCATATCCATAACCATCATAAGCAGGTCCCCCATAATATGCTGGCCCATTCCAGGGACTGCCGAATTCAGATCTAAACTGCTAGGCAAAGAGATGTGTCAATTGAGATAGAACAATTGCAAAATGCAATCAATGATAGACAGAATGGAGACAATCTGGTATTCAATGAGCTATACTCATCAATACTTATTCTTAGAGTCTTCATTTGAATGTGAAAATTCATTAATGAACAAAATAATCATGAAAATTTTTTGATTGATTCAAATTAAACAAAAAAAATAAAATATCATGATTGCATTAAACTACACTTCATTAAATTTAGCAGCCGAGAACAAATAGACCTCTTGTTTCTCCTAAAACCTAAATGAAGTTCATGGTATTACTAGGTGAGTTATTGGTCATTAAATTACACTTGCCCCTATAGATCAATAAAGACCTCGTAAGATGGCCACACAGATGTATGGGCCTAAGTATGAGGTAGAGAACAATTACCTGCTTATTTGCCGGATTGCGGCCCCAAGATAGACGAACTGTTTGCTTGCCAACTGTTGTACCATTTAGCTTCTGCAATGCGTCTTCAGCATTATTTCTGCAGATAGGTTGTTTAGAATGATTAATTAGTGAACACATTGCAAGTGTGGTAAAAACCGTGCTATCTCATAATAAATGCATAGATAAGAAATTGGATATAAATTTTACCTGTTTGCAAATTGTACAAAACCACATCCTTTTCCGACAGGTATCTTAACAGAGACTATCTCACCATACTGGGAGAATGGTTGTCTAAGATCTTCAGCAGTAGCACTAGGGTCAAGTCCTCCAACAAATATCTATAATGCATCCGTAGAAAATTAGTGACAGATTAACTTCTCTAAAAAAATTAATAAAAAGCTGAAAAACTAACAGTTGTATTTGTAGAATCAGCGTCAGATTGGCTGGGTGTGCCGTTTGACTGGCCTCCTGTATAAAGAAACAAACTAAATCAATACCCAACTACTAGAGATGTTCCAGACTTTCCATGCAGTATTTAGGTGAAAAGCAAATGCATATGTTAAAATGGAGAAACATTAAAAAAACTACCTACACGAGATTGAAAACTGAAACGAGGAGAAATAAACAAGTGAGTGGATTCAGGAAATTCTATGAATTTACTACTTGCCTGCTATTAGAAACAAATACCATTACACCACACTCCAATAGGTAAAATTGGACGACACGGGAATTGTCATTTCAAGCAACATATATTTATCTATATAAACTTATAAAGACATGGCAATAACATTTTCTTAACAAAATTGATATCGCCAATTATACCATAAAACAAAGCATACATTTATATGAGCAATAAAAATGCAATTCCATAAGTTACTCGACAAAAATACAAAGCAGAACAGATACAATTTGAGCATTAAAACAATGTCTAAAAGTGTTTGTCTCCCAATTGAATTTATACCACATTTCTTTTCTTCTATATGAAGAGTAAAATTTCAGATATGAGGTGCTATATAAGTTGCCATACCTTGCTGATAGCCAGAGGATTTCCTAGGAGTTGCAGCACCGATTCGCATTGCCCTGCTAGAACAGAAAACACCATTCATTTCGTTCAAAGCTTTAGACCTTTCACTATCGTCTCCAAACCTGACGAAACCATAACCCTTTGAACGTCCGGTATTGGCGTCAAAAACAACTTTAGCAGCTTTAACTGAAGGGTATTTATCAGAAAAAGTTTCAAGCAACATGGTATCTGTAACATCTGCAGCTAAGTCTCCTACAAAAATAGAAAGATCAGGGACATTATCTGAGCGCTTGTGATCTCCTGTGCTAAATGTCGCCCAGTTAAGGCGAAAAGGTTGCTCTGTGTTAGGCATCAACATCCCAGCATAAGTCTGCAAAACTTTCTCAGCTGCCCCGTGTGAATTGAATTCCACAAATCCATACCCCTCTGTTTGACAAGTCTGCTTATTGCGAATAACCTTAATGGAGAAAACCTGCAAAAATGCATGTCAATTAGATGCAAAATTTTATCCATCTCAAACCAAATGAGAATCTTAACAACCATTTTAACTACCAAATTGAGGAAACTTGATTCTCCTAATTAAATACCACAACACTTATTTGGATTAAATAATAATCTCGATTGAATATCACAATAATTTTCTATCATAACCATGTGTTTGGTACATCGGCATATTTTGAGAAATCACCATAAGAAACCGGTAACTACGTCAACGCAGAAGCTTAGTTTTGTATTTTCACTGTGAATATATTTCGGGTGGCGAAAAATGGTTTGCAAACCCAGTTTCAAATACATGCTTAAAAAACTCCTTTAAAATGCTTTAAAATCCCATTCCAATACACCCCACTAAGCTTTCAAAATTCATATTATTTTTTCATCAAACAAAAGTGACAAAAAAAAACATTGCAATAATGTCACTTTTTTGGTTAAATCTAGCCACCTGCAACAACTGCACCTTAAACCCATGTCAGAAGTGCAAACATTTCAATCTTCTCTTTAATCCAAAAAACTATTAATACACATGGCTTTAATTTCTTTTCAATTACAAATCTTTAAACCTGATTTAACAATTGTTGTACTATAAAAACACATTTAGTAAAAAAAAATAAAAAAAAAACTATAAAAAAAGTTTCCTTTTTCTGAGGGTTAACACAAAACCCAAAAAATTTACTTCATAACAAAAAAAAACCCAAAAAAACAAAAAGACAGAAAACCCAAATGAAGCATAACCGAATCTTAAGTAGAAACGACAAACTGTATTATCCATTTTCCATAATAACTTACAATCAGAAAACATAAAAGTAAGAAAACAAAAGAAAAAAATACGATTTAATGTTCATAAATAAAATCAAAAGAAAGAAAAAGGGAAAACCTCGCCGGTGGAAACGAAACAACGGTGGAGATAATTTTCATCCATCCAATGGTGCAAATCACCGACCCAGAGAGTTTTATTATCAGCAGCACTAGATCCATGATGCACGTGAGGCACGTGGTGAAGATAATGATGATAAGCCATGTAATGGTGCGGTGGCGGCGGATAATGTTGAGGCGGTAACATATGATGCGGCATTACCATTGCCGCCGGTGGATATTGCATCGGAACCCACTGCTGCGGTGGTGGAACTGTAAGTGAATGCGGTGAAGGTGGCGGCGGAGTTTTCTGTTGTGGCCTGTTGTTATTACTCTGTTCCGTTGGTTTCGAATCAGAACCGTTCGTTGATTGCATCTTCACGACGAGTTTAATCAATCAATAGTTACTTATTGCACCCCTCCCTCGTTTTGGTTGCGTTAGAGAATTGAAATGAATAGAATCTATGGATTTGAGAGTGTGTAATGTAAGAGAAAGAGAAAGAGGTTGCGGCGAGGGTATAAGAGGATTATTGGTGAACGAGGCTGGAATATCTACCGTTGGATTAAATGGTGAGATTACATTTCAGCCGTTGGATGTGTTAATAAGGGATATGCATTACACTATTTAAGTACTACAATAGTGTAGTACTTGGTTCGTGTATCTTTCTCTGAATCCGCCGCCACCTCTTTCTTTCTTTCCTTTCATTCACTCACTCACTTCTTTGTGGATTTTCTCTGCTCTTTTTTTACCTTCTTTGTGTGTCTTGTTACGTAACCACTAACCTAAACCTTTTTTTTACCCTTAACTCATTTTTTTACTGCTAGTGATACATGGACCACCTTAAGTGGCATGTACCATTTGTACACTCAAATATAATTGTGACATGTGTCCACGTGGTCCCTACATATACAAAAAAACTCACTTTTTGTGTCTCTCACACACTTTTGCATGAGACTGGTACAATATGTGTATGGAAAACATTATCTTTTTTTACTAGAGTACTCACTATGTCATTTCACATAGTTTAATTGTAGTGGATAATTATAATTATTGCTAAAAACAATTAAATTATTATACAGTTACAAAATTTCCCTTATAAATTAAATATGATTTTGTCAAAAGAAAATGTAAAATTGAAATGATGATATTTTCACTAAATCATAATTATCAAGTATTTGTGTATTCATTCTTAAAACAGAGGTAAAGTTCGAGATATATACTTTTTTTCTTAGTGATTTAGTTTCAGATAATTATGTGAAATGGCAAAAAAAATTAAAATATTATGTATGTAATAAACTACTTCTTCCGTCCCAAATTGTATGACGTTTTGGGAATTTCACACATATTAAGAAATGTATTTAATATTGTGTGGAAAGAGATATTATGAGTTGTTTTACAAAATTGTTCTTAATAAATGATATGGGAAAGATAAATGAAAGAATTGAAAGAAGAAAGAGTAATAAATAGTTAAGAATATAATATGAAAATTTTTCATTGGTATTGTAAAACGACATATAATTTGGGACAAAAAAAATTTCTTCTAAAGTGACTTACAATTTGGGACGGAGGGAGTATATGCTACGAACTAGGTTAGAGCTCAATCCTAGGAATTAAGGGATAGTTTGAAGGCTAGGATAGAGAGACAACATATGATACATTTATTATATCATGATTAAATCTCATGTTTGATGCACCAAAGAGATAGGATAATATAAACTATTTTTCAATCTTATCATAACTTGCCTTTGTAATTTTTATCTTGAGTGTAGGCTAGATTAAAATCTATCCTGACATGATTAAATTCATTCCTTATTTATTACCATAATATTATATTTTTAAAATATTATCATTCCTTACTTATTTATAATTAATTACATGTCATTTTTAAAATATTTAATTAATTATGAAAGTAATTTTCTCATTTAATATAATAAAATAATGATATCTTATTTGTTAGCATGTGTGTATTAAACAAGTGATAAAATTGATGTTTATTATGTCCATATGATATCATGTCTCTGTACAACTATATATATATATATATATATATCATATCTTGTCCCTAGCTATGTCCATAATACACATGTTTCATGTATGCACCACCAAGGCTATCGTAGAGAAAAAATTAAGATTAAAATGATAATTAAAGGATACAATTAAAATATATAATTAATATTATATTGAAAATTAAAATGATAATTCATATTAATATAAACTTTTTTTTAAAATGAGTCACTCATTGTAGAATGAGAGTAGTGTGATTTATAACTAAAAATAAATACATATTTTTTGCATGTTTTTTTTTAAATAAAAAAAAAATGAGTCACTCATCGTAGAATGAGAGTAGTATGATTTATAACTAAAAATATATACATATTTTTTGCATGTTTTTTTTACAATGAACTTTCACGTGGATATTCTTTGACACAATGGATAATTTTACCATTTTCTATCATTTTTTCATTAAAAGGAATGAAAAAAACAAATTTCTCATCCAACATCAAAGAAATAGTCGAAAGACTTTGGCATTGATTCTAAGAAATTAAACATCAAATCCAACTCAAAGTTAAAACCATATTGAGCTAGTCCGCACAACTATCATACTCTCCTTCAAGGAATGGTGAAAAGTTAAAATCCCCTTTGAGGGTTATTGGCAACAGCAGCACACAAATGTGTTTGTTGCATTCGATCATCAATTAAATTCAAAACAAATTTATAATCTTATTTCCACATGGCGGACTAAAACCATTACTCCAAAACATCTCAAAACCATTCTAAATATATACTGCAATCTAGCATTCATATTAGCAATGATACTGCAGCTATACCATAAAAGATGTATAACTAATTATCTGGGGAGTTAGAATATGAGCCATTGAGCCTCCATATAACTAGAGCTACTTGGATTTCTATGATTTATCATATATTTTTATTTGATAAAAGTCTTAAATACATAATATGTAATATGATGGTACAATGTTATCTAATTTGTTGTGAGTGAGCATCAAAGCTATTATAGCTTTAGAATCTATACGTCTAAATCATAGTTTATGATAATAATCTAACCAGTGTCTATTTTATCCTAACTATTAAAATATAAATAGTGTCTTTATTTTTATTTTTTATTTTTGAGTAATAAATAGTGTCTTTATTGATACCCATAACATTTCACCATTAGGCGGTTAAAAATTCCCCAACTTGAAGAGCCAATTCTAATTAAATCTTTAAGAAACTTCAAAGCTTTACCTTAGAGAGAAACATCAATTTTTAAGCATTTTTTAAAAATAAAATAAAATTGAAAGAAGTATTTTAAAAAAACTTGTAAAATCAAATTCAATGGAATAAATTGTATTTTTTTAGGCAAATGGGGTGCACAGGGAGAACCAACTGCAACACCCTAGATATATAAAAAGAAAAAGAAACAAGAACAAAAGGAGAAGAGGGACCTAAACCAAAACATTTTCAAACGATAAAACAACAAAAAATTGGGAGACAAAGGCCAGACCCATATAGAACAAGAAAATAAAAGCAAAACAAATAAAGTGGAAAAGAAGAAGAACAAGAAAAGTAACTCAAAGAAAGTTGATGAGTCCAACTGGTAATCTACCCCCTGAGCGAGTATTGTGAACCTGAAAACCCTTCTGCTTGTTTTTCTTCTTTGTTGCTTTGGACTCCACCTCAATGAAAAGTTATTCTTCCAAAACAACATAATGGTTCCTCAAATAATTGACAGTTGCCCCTCTCTCTTCCTCATATGAGTAAAGTTGAGGCCCAATGTTTGTAGCATGATTTCTATTCCAAAAATGTTGTCGCAAGATCTCCAAGTCATGAGCGACATTTGGGTTTAAAACCTCATTTATGGAAGGATTAATGACGACGTCACTGCAAGGACGAACAATGTGTAAATCAGAAGATTTGTCACTCTATTGATCCTCTACTTGTTTCTCAGCCAAATCAATGGAATAAATTGTAATTTAGAGTGTGGCTATATGCCACAAATTTTCCTTTTTTGCGAAGTTTTGGATACTACACTAATTTTATACTAATAAAGATTTAAATTAAAATAGCAAACGATTAAAAATATTGAAATTTTCTCTTATTGGATTTCTGATTAATTTTTCAAAACTAAATCGTATACATAAATTCTAAGTAGTATAAATCTATTATTTGTTGGTTTTTAATTTTTAATAATAAAATTATTTGTTTCATTTAATTTATATTTTCACTATGTTATACGTTTCAAACAACCTCCTTCATTGTATTTTTTATGAAACATAATACTTCATTGTTATTCTATAGTAATAAATTTTAGACTACTATATTCATATTATATTTTTCATTAAACTTATTTACAATTTTATTAATAAATTTTTTACAACTAATTCATAAAAAAAAAAGTCTTTTACATTTATAATTTGGATCATCTAAAAAACGATTCAATCTAAATGCATTTAAGTGAATCTACATTTAATTGGATCGACTCTAATTTATAATGCAAGCATTTAACTAAACCACATATGAATTATTGTTTGGATCGGTTTTTTTTCCTTTCTCACAACCGATTCAACCTGCACTGTGAACTTACTCTTCAGGTTTTTTTTTTCTTTCTTCATAAATAATCTTCATATGAGATGATGATATTCAAGGCATTGTCAGAAACTAAATGTGAATATCTCTCTCGGCTTAAATTTGAACTTTAATTCATCACATTATGAATGTTTCACCGCCAAAGTATTATTAAATGAGTCATACTAAGGTCACTTATTAAGAAGCCAAAAAAGAAAATAAGTGATAAGTTTTAGGTAGAAATAAAAATTTCTAAGGTTTCAAGGTGTTGAATGCAACATTTCAAAGATAAAATTTCTTTTTTAAATTTATCAACAGATGACTTAAGAACACTTAACAACTTAATTGGTTTGAGATAAGAGAACATTTTAGGAGGTTCTGAGTTCAAACCCGAGCAATAGTATAACAAATCAGCTAATAACATTTTTCACTAAAAAAAATCATTTCTTCGGCAAGTAACTGTAATTTGCCAAATAATTTTCCATTTGTCATCTATGATGTGTATGCCATATTATGATATGACCTATTACGAATGCAACATTAACCAAAATACTATAACTACCCCTTGAAAAAAAATACCTATAATTAATGATGTTATGCCTAAACATAAAATAAATTTTCATATGTACAAACAATATTTCAGGAGTTGTTTCAAAAAGCAATATTTAAGGAATGAGGAGTATTAGTCTATTGATGTTGCTCTAATGATCTCTTATGACAAAGTCTGCTACATTTGATTTTGATTAATCTTTATAGAGAAAACTCTCATACGACGTCCCTGTCAACGTTTTCTGAACTTCGTCCCAATTTTCAATTTGCATTGACAATGGAGCGGTATGTATCTTGACTTGACGACTCTCCAGTTCTCTATATGGCACCTTCAAAAATTCTTGAACATCCTTCAATTTCTGTATCATGAAACATTCACAAACATATATAGAAAGTTCATTGTGGATACATACCTAGTAAAAAAAATAACAAAAAGACACACAAAGGTTGTCAATTATACTATGAATCTAAACATACACAAAGTTTTACCGTGCGGTTGTTAACAAGATCCTCATAGTAAAGAACAATGTGTCGAATGCTTTTAAAATATGATATGGCTTTTGCAATTGTCTCATTTGTTTTCTTTAGCTCTGGTATCAATAACGTAACATTGATTTTTGGCTTGTACTTTGCAAGAATTGTAGCCTGCAGAAGCAGAACAAGATCAGACTTAAAACTATAAAAAAAAGATTATAGAAAGAAAGAGTGAAAAAATCAGTGACCTCCATTGTAGAGTGCACATGAGACTTGTGTGTTCCACTCAATAGCTTGACATCTTTGTCATAGGAGTTGGCTAGTACAGATACCATTCTACGGAGTAAATTTCTTCTGAACAAGAATATTGTAGAAACTCGTTTTTGCTCCAAATATTCAACTATTTCTTTATGATGATCCATCAAACCCTGTATTGAAAAATATGACAATAGTTAGTTAGAGAAATTTTATCCTAGAATGATACAATCCAATTAATCATATGTTTGGTAATAGCATAACTCAATTTAATAAAATTAATACATCCTTGCTATGGTGGCTAGTGGCTATCTACCTGATTAAGCATCCACTTGAAGCCAATAGCAGCAGAGCACTCATTCTTGGAAGCACTTGTGAACCAATCAAGATTGTACACTTCATTTATAGTCTTCAAAATTAAAGAAACATTTTCCCTTCTTTTCTCAACCGAAAATATTTCTCCATTTGAGCTTAAGTTAATATGACTATTCAAAAATGTTTCAAACCAACCACTCCCAGATCTTTGCATTGACACAATGCAAAAATATCGAACAGGATTGCAACTACACTCCTCTCTGCAAATTCATCAACCTTATATGTTAAAAAAAATATCAACTCACATAAGTATCTATTTGACAAAATTTTATACATTTATTTAGAGAGAAAAATATTAAATATAAAAAATTGTTGCACAAAAATTTGATAAATAACTATAATATGATTAGAATACCTGCTATATGTTTTGGGTTCTGGATAATTTAAGTAGGGAATTTCCCATTCTTCGACATTGGAAGGTTGAGAGCATGGTTGTGTGAAGACACTAACACCTAAGAACTTTGAATATGTCCTTACACCTTTTAGCTCAAAACAAATTGAGCAAATGTATATTCCACAAACCACCGCAATAGCTAAAATTACCAACCTCAATGTTAATGGAAATTTCTTTGAAGATTTTATATCTAGTGAGTCCTGTAATCCATAAAATTTTGCCAATGTTAGTCTCAAATTACATAATTAAATATAAGCAGTTACAAATGTGCATGTAATAACAATACCAAAAGAAGATCACCAAGCTTACCTTGGTTTCCATCTAAGATCTCCATAAAGAAAAATAGACAATAGATCCAAATAATATTGAAGGGCATTTAGTTTCACAAATTCTGTTTCAAATTTCAAAGCTAGAGATATACATGGCGAGAGAAGGGGTCAAATAGTATGAATGTCTGTTTACATTTTTTAAATCAAATTAAATTGTGCTTGTACATAAACATGCCTAAATATATAAGTCCCTAAAAAAAAATCTAAATATATAATGTTCCACCGGTAAATGACTAAGTTTATGGACATTGTAAAATTATAAATCATCATTTATTTATAATTTATTTATAATAATAATAATAATAATAATAATAATAATAATAATATAACAATATATATAATATAATATAATCGTACATGTTATTCCTGAAACATTTCCCTCCAAAACTCTAATTCTATTTTTTTGACCAAGCCAAAATGGAATGTATAATAGAAACCAATCGTGATCAACTCGCACAAGGCGTGCAAAGCGAGCCACCAACAAAGTTACAATGTCAAGTTACAGGTGCATCAACATCGCACTCCAAAAAAGAAACAAAAACATGAAGATTACATCATTACACTCATACAATACAAAGGGTGGTTCCACCACTCGTGATAACTATAAATGAAGGTGGACATATTAGCCTTAAGCCACCGAAAAGAAAGCAATTTTACAAAGTCTACTAAGTTGTAGGAATCTGCAACTTGTTGATGAAAAACATGTTTATTCCGCTACTTTCAGATAACCCAGACATAAGACAACTAGATTATTCGAAGGAACGAATGAGCATACCGCGGTAACCCAGCCAAATGACCAAACTGAAGTAAGTGACTACGAATTCCAAAACTCTAATTCTATTAATTAATCATTAAAATAAGAAAATAGAAATTTAAATTAAAAATAGAAAAAATAACTTATATCTCCCCACTAACTCACATCACTTACACATACAACAATTATCCCACTAACTCATCATTCTCATGATCAAATTATCTACAAACAACATCACTGATAAATACACAATATATATATATATATATATATATATATATAT
>Ga0315915_1008182_pt1 | contig 12282 bp, 4 predicted proteins | sample MpolbnodulesMG_FD_207738 | JGI IMG/M metagenome (GOLD analysis project Ga0315915, IMG submission 207738) | Medicago polymorpha root nodule microbial communities from Los Angeles, California, United States - branched nodules | ecosystem: Host-associated > Plants > Roots > Nodule | place: USA... | reverse complement strand
TACTAACAAAATTTAGATTAATGATACGAAGCTTCCCGCAAGCACGCAGTTATTAAATCTCTATCTGATAGTGATCCATATAAATAAGTATTGAAAATATGAATATCACTAACCTGCGCTTAACTGACTCAAAAATCCAGCGAACAAACTTCAATGGTTATAGAAAATATGCAGAAGTTAATAATCCGAAGATTGAAATTTCTATAATTAGTAGTTTGTAGGTACTTTTCATACATTACAAACCCTATCTGTCCCACAAGTTTCCCTAGAAGTAGAACAAGTTCCGATGCAACTGCTCAAAGAAAATCACATTACTTAAAGAAGACAGAAGAGTTTCGGCTAGATATGTAAAACACCTGCTCCATATCGTAAATTAGAATGATGCCAGTCCAATACTGAGTTAATTTTGGCTCTCCTGAAAACATCAGTTGGATACCTGAAATATCAACAAGGAAAGCCGTTACAACTAACTAGTAGTTTAGAAACCCTTTTATCCTTAATACATGGAAATGATGATCTAATTCAGATTACAGAAAAATGTATACATTTACTAAGCCTTTATTCTGTTCTGATTCATCCTAATTTCAGATAAGCATCCAAAAGTGAGGAATAATAGAGCACTAGAAATGCATATAAAATCCTTGTCAAGTAGTTGTCATGGTTAAGCCCTTTATTTTAGTTTGTTTAGTTTCAATTTTGGAGGAGGTAAAATTGATTTTAGAGGTATAGAATTGATTTTGACATGTTTGCACATTCTAGAGTAGAATTGATTTTGCCTCCAGATTCTAACTTCAAACTGCAACTTGGAGCTTTTGCATCTACAATTAATTTTTAGTGTCAAATTTACTGTTAAACTTATTTTTAACCAGAATCGATTTTACAAAATCAATTTGCACATGTTCAGCTACAACTACTATATGACCCTAAAGTATTTTTTAAAATGATCAAAGAGATAGTGGGATTCCAGAAGAAGCAAAAGAAGTGGTTGGACTAACCAATGGTCAGCAACTCCAGGAAAAGCAGAAGAAAGATAAACAAGGATTGCATGGCTGACAAAACAAAACATGATTAATTAAATAACATACATTAAAACCAAAAAGTAAACATGTACTTGAGAAGGAAATTCAAAATTTACTGCAGAATTTATAGAAATAAAAATTAAGTTATAGTAATCAGATGAGATTGTGTCAAAACAGTTAGTTACCTCTCGAAGAGATTGAAGTTTCCATGAAGAATAGCTGGAACTTTCTGCAGAGGGTTTACTTCTGAAATGAAAAGATATACAACAAGGTGAATCAATTAAGTAATAACTTGTAGCACATACATGTTTGTTGTATTTGTATAGTACCTGTGAATTCAGGAGATAGATGGTGACGTTTGGAAAGGTCAACTTTAATCTCCTCGAAGTCAATTCCGTTAAACCTTTTCAAAATTCATTCCAAGATGATAAGATAAGTGATATATAAATGTAAATTTGTTGAGTTAATTACTTACCTTACCTGCAGAATATAAGAACTGCTCGAGATGGTTGGGACATACGATCTGCATACACCTTCAGCTTCCCCATCATCCTTTCAACTGCTTCACCTCCACTTTCCTTTTCTGTTTGGGACCGCTTTGGCTTAATTTCTATCTCTTTTGAGGAATGAGATAACGAGCTAGCAAGGATCGACAGGTTTAATATTGGAAGCAAGATAAATCAAAAACGAAAACAAAAGGTTATTACTACATGGTAAAATCTAAGGTTATGTTATATATATACGATGATAAATGATACTCCAAAGTTTATATGAAAAAATATCAAAAAAATAATAATACAATCCCAAGTTTGCTACCAAAAACAACCAATTTCGATTGGACATTTATTTCAACAAATTTACTTTTAACCATTCAGTTTTTTTTTTCTTTTCAACTTTGAACTTAAATCTACATCGAACACTTTTTGTACTTCACAGCACAATTCTTTTTCACAATCCTTCCTCAATGTATATCATACTATTCTCCCTCCGTCTCAAAATATAAGTCGTTTAAGGTTTGTGCACGATTATTAAAAAAATGATTAATTGTGTTGATTTCAATGGTAAAATTAGTAGAATTTACTAATATACTCTTATTAATTGTAGTTAGTAGAGTAGTTAAGTTGGATAAAATTCAATAAATAATGGTATAATAGTGGAAAAAAAATAATAAATGCTGCATTGATATTGTAAAGTGACAATTATTTTGAGAAAAGAAAAAAATGCTAAAGAGACAATACTTCTTCCGTCTCACATATTAGTCGTTTAAGGTTTGTGCACGATTATTAAAGAAATGATTAATTGTGTTGATTTCAATGGTAAAATTAGTAACATTTACTAAAACACCCTTATTATTTGTAGTTAGTGGAGTAGTTAAGTTGAATGAAATTCAATAAATAAGGGTGTAATAGTGGAAAAATAATAATAAATGTTGCATTGGTATTGTAAAGTGACAATTATTTCGAGAAAAAGAAAAAATGCTAACAGACAATTGTGAGACAGGGGGAGGAATGGTGAGACAGAGGGAGTATAATGCTATAATATAAAGGTAATACCAAAAAATTGTTTTAACCCTCCGATCTTAGAGAAAGAAAACTCAAAATTTAACCAACAATAACTATCAATTTTGGTCGGACCATTTTCTTAACGATGTAGATCAATAAAATCTTGATTGTAAAAATTCTTGACCAAAAAAAAAAAGTTTCTGTTGGTGTAATTATCACTCAATGATGCGTTGGATAACCGTGCATACTAATTTATACGGTCATTATTCATGGCTAAATACTGCAGCAATTTACCATCTCTGAAATATTTTACAAGACAAAGGACAGACAGACTAACATTTTATTTTCGATAAGTGACAGACTAACACATGTAATCTCAAATCTGCACTTAAGACTTGATTCATAAATCTTTGAATCGCAATGAAATTTATTATATGCCAAGCTTAGCAATCTCATAATGGGTTTCAATATAGACATAAACTTCATCTTCGAAAACTCAAGCCTGACAATTGCAACCAACGATGTATTGGACATGGCCAATTGGTCACATTAAGCTGTCTCGGATATGTTACTGGCATGGTTGATTAATCACATCCTTGAAGTTATAGGGGCTTTAATCCCAGATTTCATTTCTTCATCTGTCTGACTAGATTTCTTCAATGAAAGCCTCAATTTGAGCTTATAGAGGACATTATGAACTTCATGAAAATGTGGTTTCGTTGCATTTTTTGTGCTCTCAATCCACTGCTGAACTTTCTTGTACGGGCCAAGAATACGATCATGATCCTTCTCATCTAAAAGCTGCATCCAAAAAAATGTCATTATCACAATATTATTGACATTCTGTCCTGCATGTCACATTTCTAGCTAAACATGAACTCAATAAAAAAAAACAATAAAAAAAACAAAGTTTTATGTTTTAGGAACTCCCCAGTGCCACTTTTACCTGTAATTGCATAATTTCGCAGACCAGGCTGAGATCCGCTATGGAAGGTCGGAAGCCACCAAGCAAGTATTGCCCGTCACCCTTAAGCCAAATGTTCTCTATTGTGGACAGAGATGATATCAAAACTTTCTCAGCTTCAACAGCTGCTTGCTTGTTTAGTGGTAGACCCAATAATGGAGCTAGTACAGTATTTAGAACAAACCCAGCTAGAGCAAAAAACAAGTAGACTAGGTCATACACAAAAGGAAACACAGTGTCTTCAATCACCCATTCTCATAAAAATACTAATCAGAAACTAATGCAAAAGATGTAATTCAAATGTACATGCAAAGAGTATAAGTTAACCAAAAATCCATGACATTACCAGATTGATACAAAAAAATACAAATAACATCATGATAAATGCGCTCAAAGAAATACTTAACCAACTTTATGCAGTCACCTGCTATGTGAGCATATTCTATGAAGCTTCTTAGCTTAGCCATGATTTTTTTAGCTAACTTGATAAATAATATATAAGCACGGGAATTTAAGTCTATCTAGTCCAGAAACAAGCAACACAAGAAATTAATCTCTAATTAGTGAAAGAAGACTATATTGAAATTTGATTACTGAAAGAAAATAAACAGAGGGTTATTTTCGTGGTATAACGCACCTGCTCCACGGCGCAAATTCAGGTGATGCCAATCTAACACCGCGTGAATTCTAGCTCTCCTGGAAACATCAGCTGGGTACCTAATGGAATCAATGAAACAAAAAGTTTAAAAAATAGGACAACATAATTGTATGACTGCACTGAATAAGGTACAAACACAGAGAACACAGAAAGAAACCTGCAGTATGTAATGACTAGCATACACAAAGGTTAAACTTACACGAGGATGCATGTCTAACATTAGTATGTCAGAAAATTCCACTAACAGAGGGTGCATTTTTGAGATACAATACAATGTTTAGCTAATGGAAGTATCAAATACAAGCATAAGCCATTACCCTCCTAACCTCTATCCATTCACATATCTTGAGCTCATAGTAAAGATTGCAAAAGAGTGAAAATACTAACCAATGGTGTGCAACTCCAGGAAATGCAGAAGCAAGATAGATAAGAATTGCATGACTGCAAAGAAGAATACAACAAATACGTGAATAGGGAAAAGTCAATAATTGAAGAACCAATTTGGAAAAAGCTTAACATAAAGAAGCTATTTTAAATAGCCTCTCATAAAAAATCATTTTCGATTGAATGAAAATGGAATAATTGAAGTATGGAAGTACCTCTCGAATAGTTTGAACCTTCCATCAACAATAGCAGGCACTTTCTTGAAAGGGTTAATAGCTGAAATGAAAATGGAATGAATTGAATTGAATTGTTTTCCATGAAAATAAAAATACATGCATATGAAATTGATTACTACCTTGAAATTCAGGAGATAACTGCTGACGTTTGGAAAGTTCGATATGGATTTCTTCAAAATCGATTCCGTTAACTCTGTGGAATTTAGAGTTTCATGTATCAAATTTAATTAAAAAAAAAAAAAGAAATTGATTGAAATTAGGAAAAGAGAAGGAGAGTGAAAATACAAACTTGCAGAAGATAAGAATGGCACGGGACGGCTGGGACATACGGTCCGCATACACTTTCAGCTTCATCTTTCTTTCTTTCTTCGCCACAACTGCACTTTCTGTAATGTCTTCTTCTATTCCATCGTCATTTTCTTATTTCTTTCCAATTTTGGTGTTCGTGCACAGATTTGGTTTGGGTGATAAATATGAATTTTCTTAAATTTATGTTTTCTTTAAAAATTCTAACTTTTTTTTTAAATATTTTCATAATTTTCTATAATTTTTAGAAATTTTCATTAAAAAATATGTAGGTTATACATGAGTTGATTAAATAATAAGAAATAATCTCGTGGATGAAATTTTTTTAAGGGTCAAAAGCTTGAAAAATATTTTATGAGGACTTAAATCAAACGTTAATATATTCAGAGAGACCATTTATTTATTTAACTCTAAAAAAATATCGTTAAACTAAATTTTATTAATTTTAGTTTTAAAAATGATAAAATAAAGTATCCAAGACTTTTTTTCACACTTTGTTTAGAAGTTTGGAGGAGAGGGGAAGGAAGGGTTTTGAGGGTGAGAAATATAAAGAAAAATTGAAAAAAAAATTACATCGTTAAAAAGAGTGTTTGTTTTAGATAGTGGTAAATTAATGTTCATGATTTATATATTTTTAATTTTAAGAATACTATAACATCATAGATTAAATTTGAAGAATTTATATAAACCTTCTCAGATCCTCTAAAACTTTCCTTCAATACAATTTTTTAGTTCTTAGATGAGGAGGGTTTTATATTTTTTCCATTTATTTCTTCCTTTTTTCTCAAACATTTCTCCCCCTTACCTTTCAAACTTACAAACAAAGCCTTAATGATAAAAAAATATAACGCTATTGTTTTGGTGGACTTAGTTTTTATTTTAAGGTATTTTATTTTTTGGTAAATTACACGACAAGTTCTTTGAGTTATTTAATCATAATAAATTGGTCCTTAGTTTTTTTTTTGGTACCATTTAGGTTATTTTAGTTAATTAATTACAATAAGTTGGTCCTTTAAGTTTTGTCGTACCAATTAGGTACTTTAGGTTATTTAACTGTAACAATTTGAAAATTTAAGATCAAAGTTATTCCAGATCTAAAAGTTTTGTTCAAATAACCTAAATTACATAAGTGTTAATTAACTTAAATGACCTAAATTATGCTTTTAATCTCAATCCAATTTATTTATAGAAGGATTTTTTTCCCCCTTTTTTCATAAAAAACTTGTTGGTCTTTTATTCATACATATCAATTGTAAAAAAAATAAAATTTACTACCTCCGATCATATTTATAGAAAAAAATTTGGTCAACAAAAGTTGATTTATCAAGACAAAATTTTAATTCAGATACGTTAACTTTTGTTGACCAAACATTATCTCATAAGCATGACCAATAGGAATATGAATAAAAGTCAATTTATTACAGACGTAGGGTGTATTTTTATTAAATGAAGTTTAGAAAATATTTGAATACGTTTATATTTTTAGAAAAAGAACGTTAAAATAGTGATGACGTAATTGATGATGGATGGAGTGGTGGAAAGATGTGAAATACAGGGTGCATCCATCGGCACTTGGACACGAGAAGAAGCATCCACGCGTAATCTTGGTTATTATTCTGTTCACATTCACAACTGTCGGTGGCCCTCAGAACAGAACAAAGGTATAAACGCACGGGGTAACACTAACACTTGTGTAAGAAGAAGAATAAATAAAACCTCAATGCTTTGTACTTCAACTCGCATCCTATTTATTTCAACTACAAAACGTGTTTTAACCGCTCCTCTTTCTCGCTTCATCTCAAACAAACCTATAATACGTAAACCACTTTTTACAACTCCAACCCCTTCTTTGTATTTCACTTTAAGAAGAACAGATCACACCATGGCTTCTTCTGCATCAAACCCTCAATCAATTCACGATTTCACTGTCAAGGTAATATCTTATCATTCCCTCTTCTTCATCTTTTATATCTCTACAACACAACAATTACCACCATATTCATTTGCAGGATGCTAAGGGTAACGATGTTAATCTCGGTGACTACAAAGGAAAGGTCCTTATCATTGTCAATGTTGCCTCACAATGGTATACTTATATAGTATAATACAATTGATCATATATGCTTATCTTATAATCATTTCATTTCACCCTAAAGGTTTATATGACTGTGCTTCCAGATCTAACAAATTCAATTCTTGTTTGATGCAGTGGATTGACTAACTCAAATTACACTGAGCTGAGTCAGCTGTACGAGAAATACAAATCAAAAGGTTTTCATTCCTCTCTCTTCTCTCTTTTATGTTTTATTTTCCTTATACTTATTAATTATCAGTTGTATATGTGCTCGAATAACCAATTTTATATCAATATCACAATATACTTGTTTCTAATCCCTTTGGAGCATAAGCTCAAATGGAGAGCTAAATCCAATAAAAACTAGTTTGTTATCATGTATAAGCTCTTTTTATAACGAAAGATAAAATAATGTCAAAACTCTTTTCGTATAAGCTATTTTCATAAGTTATCAACCTATCATATGGACATGTCATTCTCTCTTTTTAAGGTTCAAGCACCTAACTTATTGTGGTATCCCATTCCATCATCTTTCTAAAATACTTTGTCATTTTATTCAGGTTTGGAAATTCTGGCATTCCCTTGTAATCAGTTCGGGGCACAAGAGCCTGGATCTGTTGAAGAGATACAAAACTTTGTGTGTACTCGCTTCAAGGCCGAGTTTCCCGTTTTTGACAAGGTAAACTTCGCTCATGGTTTTATTCTATGTAAAATCATTAATTTCCATGCTGCTAGAACAAATGCTCTGATCATGGCATTGGCCCCTTCAATACCTACTTATTGGGTGTAGCTAAAACTCAAATCATGTTTTTGAGGCACATGTGCTTTATGTTAACCTATAAATCTTCAGTTAGGTTCCCTTATACATATTCTGAATTATTACTGCATTCAAATTTATGTGGATATTAGATATAGAACAGGTGATTTGTTCCATGATTTCCACATGTTCACCCTGGCTGTGTAATGCTTCAAAATCAGTGTTGTAAGCATAAACTAAATTCTGCTACGCTGCCGCAGTTTAATAGCACTGCATTAAATCAGTTTCAGACCTTATATGAACCATAAATTAAGCAGAAAAAATAAACTAATTTCAAGCCTTTGTAGTCAAGCCTTACCCTTATTGCATGAAACTAATTTCAGTAATATGATGATGAATGCACTATAATGAAAGAGGGGACAGGGTGCTAAAGAGTGGAAGGTTGAAAGTCATCTAAACTCTGAATTTTTCAGTTATATGTTAGGTCATATTGAAGTATTTTATTGTCGCTGGCTTCCCCCAAATCCTATACGTATAAGATTTAACACAGTCCAACTACAATATTTCACTTTCCTCTGTATGCTTTTTGCTGTAATGTCATAAATGCATACTCAGGTGATATTTATTTGGTTTTAATTAGGTTGATGTGAATGGTGCCACTGCCGCTCCAATCTACAAGTATCTGAAGTCGAGCAAAGGTGGACTATTTGGGGATGGTATCAAATGGAACTTCTCCAAGTTCCTTGTTGATAAAAATGGGAATGTTGTTGATCGTTATGCACCAACAACTTCTCCACTGAGCATTGAGGTAAGAAATTTGTATGATGACACATATGATGCCGCCAAGATATAATGAATTTTTTGTACTAAGTATATTTTCTTTTTTGATGTCCGCAGAAGGACTTGCTGAAGCTGCTTGATGCATAAGTTATGAATGATGGGAACATGGAATAAATGTATATGAACGATAAGAATTGTACTATTTCCTATGTGAATAAAGGAATGTATCGCAGATGTTGGTGCAGTTTCCTCCATTTCGTTATATACTTACCCAAACAGTTGTTTTGTATTTCGGATGATCTTGGTTCATCTTCATGAGATTGTGTACTTGACTTGTTACTTCTGTATGAATGTAAATGATAACATAAGCTTCGTTTAGCCATACACTTGTCTTTTCTATTTCATTTTTTATTTCCCGGTTAAAGATATGACTGGTATCTGTGCGTAGATAGGATCTGGATTCTCAAGCAGCTGCACTCTGTAGTTTGCTAATAAATTATGTGCATGATCTTGTATGAAATACTTATCAACTGGGGCTTAGGATAAGAGGCTCGAGTTGTCTGAAACAACCCAAAGATTCACTTTTTTTTCACTAGTTATTGGGATCGATTCTTAATCCTCCCCCAACTCAGCACTACTTAACTAATTGAGTCATTATATAACTTTGATATGAAAATGCTATTGTGTGTCTTCCTTTTTCAGCTATTATGTGTTTTAAAAGCACTATTACATGTCACATTTTAACGATGTGTATTATCCCATCATATAAATGCAAATGTATGTTTGTATGATATTGTTCAATTAGTCTTTATGAATATTTTCAAAATAGTAAATTTTTATAATATAGTTTATTAAAGATAATTAAAAATATTAATAATTAAAGTTGTGTTTTGATATGTGTGCAGTGGTTAACTGCCGACATGTATTTTAGAACAAATGGAGTCTGTCGATGTACAATAAATGAATATAAAAACACATGAGTATAACATTCATTAATTGACGTGTAACATACTAATCAATCAAACTCATAAAAATATTGTAATAATTTAAAAGTTTTGTTCAATATGAATCTGTTTGAATTAACTCAACTTTTAACATTTGAAAAATAGTTTACGTAAATAAATAGGTCGTAAGGTTAATTCATAAATTCTCATCAATAAAAATCGTAACCTCGTAAACTGTTTAATAAACTCATAAACAATAAATAAATATTATGTTTCCAACGCAATTTGTTTTATTTTTTTAATTTGTAAAGAAACATGTTAGCATGAAAAAATTGAACATCGGTTTACAAATGAATGACCATCATAGATGAAAATAGAACTTGAGTTGTTTGGTTGTTCTAAACTCCATCAATCAAGTGAGTACGGTAGAAAACAAAACATGAGCATCGAAGCCTGTAACAGTAAGGATCCAAAATCGGTCTACGACTTCACTCTCAAGGTTATTTGCTATCTCTCTCTGTCTGTCTGTGCGCTTTGACCTAATAAATAATTTTAAAACTTTTTTTGTTTTCTTCAATTCTGCAGGATGGTAAGGGAAATGATGTTGATCTTGCCACTTACAAGGGTAAAGTCCTCCTCATTGTTAACGTTGCTTCCAAATGGTATGTATATCCTACCATACATACTCTCTTTTATTCATTTCAATTATATATAGACACAATTTAGATTGACTTATGATATCGCATGTTCATAAGCTGTTTTCAACTTATTCCTGGATAGTTTTTCAAAATAAATAGCTTATTGATGCTTTAAGCTGCTAAGTAAGCTGTTTATTTGTAACTCTTGTTTGTTTTGGATTATTGTTTTCATTGAGGCAGTGGCATGACCAACTCAAATTATTTGGAGTTAAATCAACTATATGACAAGTACAAACACAAAGGTTTGTATTTCTATTTCTTTTGGGGATTCATTTTGTCATCTACTTTTCTCTCAAGACAGTGTTTCTTTCTTTCTATTGTTGTTTTCCAAATATTATATGTTTACGTGATACACATAAGATGAGATGACTGAATTGGTATCTTAATTAGGCCTTGAGATTCTCGCATTTCCAAGTAATCAATTTGGCGAGGAAGAACCTGGAACCAATGATCAAATATTGGATTTTGTTTGTACTCGCTTCAAATCAGAATTCCCCATCTTTGATAAGGTAATTCAACATATAATCTTCAAATTGGAAAGCCTAGTTTTCTTGAACAATTTTTTTTTCCAAGTTCCAATTTTTTAGATGTTGAAGATTAAATAATTGAGATTTTGTGCCTCTGCACTATGTTTGCTTGCTGCTTGTTTCAATTATGTGTTTGCAGTGGTATGATTTACACTTTGCATTGTAACCTATTGTCAATCTTAAGCCTTTCCACGTATATGATGATTTAAAACAAGTTAACACAAAATAGCACCAATAGTAATTATTGATCTTCATGTGATTTAGAATTTACGCCAAAATTTGCGATATATATGTAAAGATAATTCCACTGCTACTGTGAACCGTAATGATCTTAAAATGTTGCTTGACTAGTTGTACGTAGTTGGATAAAGATTAGAAGATAACTGTTATTCTGCTTTGACTTCTGCTAAATACTTTGCATTGAAGAACTGATATCGATATGCACGAACTTATAAGTTCATCTCCATGGTTGTGCTAGATTGAAGTGAATGGGGACAATTCTGCTCCCTTGTATAAATTCTTAAAGTCAGGTAAATGGGGAATTTTCGGAGATGATATTCAGTGGAACTTTGCCAAGTTTCTAGTTGACAAGGATGGTCAAGTCGTTGATCGATATTATCCCACCACCTCTCCTCTTAACCTTGAGGTATATGGAGCATTTTTTATATATCAATATCATATGACATTGATGGTTTGTGTTGCTAATGTAATTCTTCTGGTGTCTTTTATTATATTGCAGCGAAACATCTGTAAACTACTTGGTGTTGAATGAATACATACATGGATTCAGCTTGGAAAAGAGGATGGTTATCTTGAATAAAGCATCACTTTTTGGCTTTGTAATGTTCCTTTTTGAAGTTGTAATATTATGCATAATGGATTAATTTCTGACAAACTGAACAGACATGCATATCCTTATAGACAGCATGATGCTTAATTTTATAAAGATTGACGAATGTCAAGACTTTCTTTAGTTTTATTATAATTTTAAACAAATCATATAACATCTAACTATCTAAAATCTTAACTTATCATATCAAACAATAGAATCGTCACATGCATGTTATTGACAGGAATATGTTAAGCAAAATTATACTAATAGGATACACTTCTTACCAAACTTTGTTTTGGGGGAGGGGTGTGATTTTTTAAAACATGTCCAAAAATGTATATCAAATTATCACAATATGAACATTGTGTAATTTACCCTCTAATAATGCACCAGTTTTAAATTTTTTGGTTCTATCCAGTTAGAGATTAATCTTTGTACGCACCGGTTCACCAAAAAAATAAAGGGAACTTCTATGGTACACCCGCAAATTAAGGTGTACCGGTACTCCTACTTCAAAAATCTTTAAATTAACTATTATTTTTATGGAATAAAGAGCTATTTGTTGATATTTATATTTTAGAAAATGTCATTTCATAAGAAA
>Ga0315915_1008180_pt1 | contig 12283 bp, 7 predicted proteins | sample MpolbnodulesMG_FD_207738 | JGI IMG/M metagenome (GOLD analysis project Ga0315915, IMG submission 207738) | Medicago polymorpha root nodule microbial communities from Los Angeles, California, United States - branched nodules | ecosystem: Host-associated > Plants > Roots > Nodule | place: USA... | reverse complement strand
ATGAAATTAAGTACTTCCATGAAATAATAATACATCATTATTATACATAAATGCAATATAATGACTTCTTTTTTACCATCTTTTGTAATTTCAGACTTTCAATATCTTCTCTTGTTGTATTACCTTTCTTTCTAATCTATTGTCTGCATTATGAAGAAATGCTGCAGAATGCCTACTGCTTTAATCTGCACTGCACAAAATGATTTCCTGGTTCGGTTATTTCACGCATTTGGTATTGTTTTCTCTTGCTTGCATAGCATTAAGAAACCAAATGATCTTTAGATAAAAAATACTATTCATCCTCCTATAACTGCGTGTTGATCTTATAACTAAACCATATTATCATTCCATTTACTGCATGTTTTCCAAAGCAAATCTATAACTAATCCTCCAATTGAATGGATAACAACATGTGATGCATTATTAATTTGGTGCACTTAATTTTGAGTTAGGTCCTTAGCTTTTCCTTTCACAATAACAATTCTATATATCTCTATCTTCGTTCAATCAACGACGCCACGCCATTTGTTTAATACGTATGATATGGCCTACTCACAACATTTTCAGCTTGTCTGTTTTCTATCTTATACTTTGTTAAAGTTTATATGCATTTGTAGCTGTAAAATGCTCTAACAACTAATTTTTTTTATCGCACTTGTTATCCTACAAAATAGGTGCAAATTCCTGTTGAAACTTCTGTGAAGTCTTTTAGGCATGGTATTGTAAAGGTTGTGTATGCTTGAGAGAAAGGTTGAAAGTTTTATGCGATCATGGTTCATGGAGATTACACAAGTTTTGAAGGCAGCTTGATTCGAGCAACTAGAAGACTTAAGGAAGCTCTTCAACAGTTAACAGTTAGTCGGAGAAATTGAGCTAGAGGCAAATTTGAGTAGGCTGTGTCAAAGATCAAGAGGGACATTGTCATTGGCTCATTGCAGTTTCCTTGTTTTTGTAGATATCATGTTGGAAGGAGTATACGACGTACTTCATTTTTTCACCCTTTAGTTTTGAACTTACCTAAGAATCATACAAAATCATTGTATTGGATAAAATACAGTTTTTGATTAATTGCAAAGGATAGTAGTCATTTGAGCTCAATGTGGCATATTTAACCGATTGAGTGTAAAAGGTTGACTATGGACAAAAGAAGATGAAACCCGCAATTCAAAAATTAGGAAGACTATTTTAAATTTATTTCTTTTTGTACAAAATTGGTAGACTATTTATTGCCTTAGAATTAAGGAATAGATTGATAAAACAGGCATACTTTTCCATTATATTCTCTCAAAATAATACACCATATGTTATGAAATTAATAAAAAGAGCATTATATTAAAAGAATAGAGATGAATGGGAAAAATGAAAAGAGAAGAATATAGACGTTGTATTGCATTTTTCAAGAAAAAATTACAATTTAACAAAGAGTCCGATTTATAATAGTTCCCTGAATTAAATTGACTTGCTTCCTCTTACATAATGTTGTGTTCCTGCTCAAACCATTCTTCCATATCGGCATCCTTCCACTATTATCCCTCTAATTTAGTGCAGCGTAACAGTGAGCAGCATATTACATACTTGCCTAATCATAAGATCAATATGAATTGGTAGGATAATATTTGAGTATTTTAAGCATATCAAAATAGTAGTAGTAGAGACAATAAAGAAAGTTCCAAGAAAAAATAAATAAAATGGGTTCACCCAAGTCATTATTAAATGAGACTTTTAACAAAGGCATATGTATATGCTGCGGCATGTAATGATTTGTTTAATCAAGAAAATCATACAGTACCTTCGGTTGACGGTGGAAGTAACGGTTCACCGTCAGGTGTAAAATAGTCCGCTAATACCACGGTCACTTCATTAATCAAGGAAATCACAGTTGAAGTTTGAGAAATATGAAATGGAATGTGAAATGAGATCTACTAAAAAGGTGAAAACACAAGATATACATACTATCAGCGTGCGTTTGTCTCTACCTAATCTTAGATGCTGCTGCTATTACTACTAGTTCATATGAAGCTTCAGATTTTGGCTTAAAATTATTCAAATGGAGGACAACACAACTAGTGAAAAAAGACAAGAAAATGGTTAGAATCCCGTTGCATATACACTGGCATCCAGTTGCATATTTAGCCTACCACCTTCCTTATGGACTCTTGATGAATTTTTATCAATAGATTAACAAGCTCAAACACGTCGAAAGAAGAAATTAATCAACAAAGGCTTGAAAGATAAACCATTTATTTGATATGCTTAAGTTTGAGGCAGATGTAAAAGAGCAAAATGTGAAAAAGAATATATTAATATATCAAACCACCTGTTGGTGTTCAAAAAATATGAGGAACATGTAAAGGAAGCAATAACCCAAGTAAGGTTATTCTATCCCGTCACTGGTACACAACACTGATGCTCAAAGCACCCTAAAGAAGGGTGACCCCAAAAAAGAAAAGAATTGTAGTAGCACATTTATAAGAATAAACATACACCACACTAGGTCACTTTACAGAAAATTGCAACTTTAATGATACACTGCTATAAAATCCGAATGTTGATGTGGACTACTAGTAGGCACTGGTATTGATATAGCTTCTCTCAGCTTTGTAGCAAAACAATCAACAATACTTCACCTTTCCATCTATGAGAATAATGTTCAATTCAATCTCATCGGTATCCACCATATGGCTGTTGAGCAAAACCACCTGGACGCATCATGTTATTATTATAGTTACCTGGCATGTTGGAACCAGGAGGCATTCCATTAGGAGGTTGCATCTGGTATCCTTGCCCCATGCCCATTCCCCCCATACCACCCATACCCATACCCATGGATGGATTCATGCCTCCTCCGTAACCTCCCATACCCATACCACCGGGAGCATTGCCCATACCCATACCACCGGGAGCATTGCCCATTCCCATACCCATGCCCATACCAGAACCCATCATCGAATTTGGATTAGGTCTAAGAGCACCAGCACCAGCACGACCTATGCCTGAACCTGATCCCATAGCTTTACCCATATTTACAGTTGATGTTACAGGTGTGTTAGTGGGCTTCTCCATTCTCTTTTCCTTCCTATTAATGGATTCGAAGTCAATGCCAATATCTGCTAACGGATTAGTTTTAGCTGCAAGTGAAGAGCATAATAGTTAACAGTTAGTCCAGATAAGATCAACATTATAATTGAAGTATATAGCAGAAACTGAAGCATTGATAAGGTATAAGCACTCACGTCCAGATATGTTTAAATTAACCAGTCCCCTGCTTAATGTGTCTGCCCAAACTGTTGATTTTGTTTCAAACTTATCTTTGGATGGTTGAGAAACTAAAGAATTTGGTGCCGCTGAAACAGCATACGGTGAAGCATTGGGAGCAGGCACTTGATGGGTATATGATGAGCTAAAGGGAGCTGCATTCCCTTGTTGTCCAAAGAAGCTCTGGTTGTTGAACTGTGATGCTTGATCAGTTGGAGAGGGAGAAGCAGTAGATCCTCCATGATGGGGAAAGTTTGTGATTTGTGCTGGTTGTGCTGTTGGAGCTTGGGGAGTCATTTGTGAAGGAAAGCCTGTTGAGGATCCCTGTGGCAAGTAGTTCCCACTGTTCATAGATCCATTATATCCATTTTGTGATTGAGAATACATGTTTGGAGCTCCTGGAGTAAGAGATGTATCCAGGGAGTACAATCCACCGTAGGTATGACCGCTTGTTTGTGCAGTAGATTGACCGCCTTGAGAAGCAAAAGGTGGCTGCATAGAATGGCCAGTAGATGACGAAAACCCAGGCATGCCAGGTTGACCAGAATGAGAAGGAAAAGGTTGCTGTGCATATGGACTGGTAGAGGCTGAAAAAGATGAATTAGAAGCTGAAAAGCCTGGCTGGGAAAATTGACCACTTGGAAGGGTTTGTGCAGGTTGATTGGTTGCAGCTGAGAAACCTTGATGAGGAGCAAGTTGACCAGTTGGTTCGGAAAATGGTCCAGATGAAGTTGAAAAGGAAGGTGAAGGTTGGCCAAAAGTAGGAGCTGAACTGTTCTGCTGTGATGTCATCTCAGGTAATGGTGCAGGAGGAAGAATGTCAGCTAGAATATCAGTTTCCGAATCTTGGGACAAAAACTGGGAGTTAGCAGAGAAAGGTTGAGTGTCACTGGGCGCAGATGCAGAGTATGGTACAATAGAAAATGAGTCCCCAAACCCAAAGTTAGACATGTCGGCATTAAAACCATCTGATTGGGATGGTTCAGTAGTCTGAGGTGCATGGTGTTGAGATGGAGCAGTTTCAACAGAAGTATCAGCCTTGAATGGTGAATCACCAAACGGATCTTCAAAAGACTGCGAAAAGTTGAACAAACAAATACATTATTTTGAATGAAAATTAACAAATAGAAACATATATATCTTAAATTATTCAAAGCTAAGTACTGAGGTACATATCCTTTTTAGAATTTGAAAACCAATTTTTCAGAATTCTACCTACTCAGTTTGTTACGACCAGGTTTATTATCATGCCAGATGGTACATTTCGTGACAGAAACTCTCCCACCCACACACTAGTTACAGTTATGCACGCTAAATCAAAAAAGGGTGGAGACAAGGTGAACATGAAACTAGAAGATTTCCAAGTCATATACAAATTCATTTTCTTTCATAGAAAGAAAAGAGTTCTTTAACTAACACCTAGAAATAATCATACAGACTCATACCTGATTGAAATTATTGGACCCAGAGGATGGTGCTGCAAAAGAAGCTGTTGAACCAGTGTTTGCTTCAGGGGTTGAAATTCCTGATGTAGCGGGCACAAGAGGCAGAGCATTTGAAGAGAATGAGTCTGATAAAGAACCGAGCAAATCTATTTCACCAAAATTAGAGGTGGTTGGAGCAGCTGGTAAGAACATACAGATGTTATGAGTTCAACATTATCCCATTAAGCGGGGCAAATTACAAAATATGTATCCAACAATTTAAACAACAACCAAGTACCAAGATCCAACTCTCCCCAAAGGAAATACAATATAATATACAACATAATAATTTGACATGCAAATAAAAGTTCAACATTACAATCGCATAATAATTTCCTAAACAGGGAAAGATTTAGAAGAGTACTTTACACAAGTGACCAACACAACATAATAACAAGCAACTTTACAGACCTGATGTAGGACCACGTGGGTCAAAGAAATCATCAGTGGGCTCAGTTTCCTGGGTAGAAGCAGCAGTACTAGCAGCAACAGATGTACTGGCAGCAGCAGTTACTTCAGTTGGATTATTGCTTACAGGAGAAGATCCAGTAGGAGCAGAGGTTAGGCTAGGATTATCACTTGCATGAGGGGACGAGCCTTTTGGAGCAGATTCTGCCGAAGTTTCAACATCTCTGCAATCAAGATAATATTCATAAGAGGTTCGGTTTTGAACAAGTGGTGCCAGCCTCTTGTATGAAAGTTCATACCTTTCAGGCACAGGGCTCTGAGCTTCACCAACAGCCTCTTCATAACTAGGAGGAGCACCCGAATTTTGCTCAGAAAGTTTCCGCTGAAGTCTGCTCGTTTGTATTGCACATTACCAATCATCATAGTTTCAAGAAACAATATGTGTGTGTGTGTGTGTGTGTGAGAGAGAGAGAGAGAGAGAGAGAGAGAGAGAGAGCATCTCTAACAAATTTACCTTGCTTCCAGTGATTGGTCTTCAACTTTAGCATTGCTACCTCTGAGAAAACATTGCATAAAAAGATCAAGTTAGAAGCATGATGTAATATTAAGCATTTGAGAAGAAGAATGTAATATTAAGCATTTCGAAGAAGAATGATGTAATATTAAGCATTTCAGAAAAAGAATGATGTACCTAAAGCCATAATCCTATTCTGATAATTTGATAGTCAAGGACAAATGAAAATAAATATCACATGACTCGACACTCTAAACGGGCACAGATGTAAATTGTAAACCTTATTATTCTTCAGCATAACAACTCGTTTTCTTTACACGACCTTGTTTTGTTTATCATGCTAAATGTTTAAAAGCATATGCAATTCTAATTACACTATTTAAGTAGTGTACTCCCTCAATACCATTTATGTTGTAGCTTACTTGTTTTCATTGATAATTGACGAAAATGTGATCAGAAGTAAACTACTTACTTACACAAATTAACTATCAACTAAAAATTACTTACTTGTTTTCTTTGTGCCTTTTTATAAGATCCTTTTTGAATTTTCAACTGCATTATTTATTTCTTTACCAACATAGTCCTAATTAATTTGCATTTATTTCTGCAATCTGTATAAATACTTCAACAACAACCAAGCCTTATCCCACTAAGCGGGCTCGGCAGCCATTAATAAATACTTCAATGTAAATAATAATTAATCCTCTCTCTTGAAGGATAACGTTGTAAAAGCAATACCAATTGTCTATAAATTTAATATCACAATAACTAACTTTCTTAATTCCTGTGGTTTACTCAAGGGGGGCCTATCTGTAGAGGCAGAGGTAATTATCAACTAAAATATTTCAAATAATATTCAAACAGAAATTTATTAAGGTCTGTCTTTATTGATTATTAGAGTTGGCAACTGGGCAGTACATCCTTTGGTTTTAAATCCAAAGCAACAAATCTAAGCAGGACAGAAGTACTGACCAAAACATAAGAATAAATTTCTCTAATTATATTCTATTTTAATCCAATTATGAATAAAGATCAAAGCCATATATGATTTAGATGCTATATATCAAAATTTCAAACTGAAAATGCTTGGATATAGATTTTAATTTTGTAAAAAGTTGGAGTGACGAACAAACTATAATTCATCAGCTTTAAGCAATAACATAAAGTAAAGATGAGGCTAGGATCCGGAAATAAGCAAACTTCTAGAACTATAACTATTAATCAAACGTCGTGTTTGGTGCTCTTAAATGCTTAACCATCGAAAATCCTGATGTCTATATAAATACTCAAGGGGGTCTTAAATGCTTAACTATTGAGGTAGTGTGTATTTTCAGATGCCAATTCAGAAAGAAAAAAAATGACCAAGACTCGGTGCAGTGCAGACTCTAAAGTATATAACCTTGTGATCTTCCTAGCCAAGCATTTTAAAGAAATCATCTTTCGGATTTTATGGATAAAATTTAAAAGAATAATTTATCAGAGTTGATATATAGGCTTTACCGAGACGAGTGTTGGCCATCGTCATCGAAATCACGATCTCTATCAGAATTCCTGCTCCTTGTATCATCATAATTGTAGTCAACACTTCGACTTCTTCCCCTATCATCATCTCTGTAACCGTCCCTACCATAACGTTCCTCATAATCTCTACCATAACGATCCCCATCGCGATTGTACCGATCATCATCTCTAGAGCCCATTTCTCTTTCTCTTCCATAACCATAGCCATTTCTATCTTCCTCCCTGCTCGCATAACGATCTTCTTCATATCGATCACCATAGCTTCCAATGCTTGAGTGTGAACCAGGTCTATACATTCCACCTGGTGTGTTATTGCGAAACCTGGTAAATTGTTTAAGAAAATTAATATTTCGTTCTGATTTTAGATTGAGTATAATGGATGTATATGTTGTCAGTTTTAAACAAACATCCAACGAGACCCACAATTTTACCATGTCATACCACCAGTTTCAAAATGACGTTACAAAAGTTGGGTGTTGTGGCAAAATAAAGGATTTTCATTGGATGTCAGCGTAAAACTCTGACAGTGCATATCCTTTAAATCCTTTTAGATTTATAATCCAGAAATAGAGAAGACAGATTATGGATTTTCCAAAACTGGGGGAAATTAAAAAGAAAATCTATAATAATAGACTACCTGATGCTTTATATAACTAGAAAATAACAATGTACAAGATATCAGTAGAATCGTTGAGAGGAGACTTACTTTTCCCTATTAACAGCAGCCTTCTGCCTAACCTCTACTATTCTTTCTTTATCATTCACAAGGACAACGAGATTCTGAGATTTTTTCCTGACATTGTTTCCTTGATCTCTTCCACTGGAATCAATATATTGAAAGTCGGACAAAGTCTGTTCATAGGAATATTACATTTTTATCAGGTTACATTATAATGTTTTACGGTCATTTGATCGAAACTAGGTACCTGTGTGGAAATTGACTAACAGCATATAAATATTAGGTAAAAATTGAGTAAAAAAATTTACCGATATTTGATAAGAATGTTCTTTGATCTCATCTATGACTCTCTCAGAACCATGAGCCACCAAGTACTCAAGTACTGTCAAAGCCTGTTAATGAACAGTGAGCAGTTAATACAGAAACGAAGAAAAGAGCTATTATTTAATATAGCAAGATCAATCAGTAAATGATGCAGAAGGGAGTAACAACAACCAGAACATAAAGTATTCCAAATTAATACCTTGTAGACATGCCGCCAATTCTTGCCAGTGTCGTTAATTCGTTTCCAGACTACTGACATGATCATCTGGTATTCATGACTGCAGGGACACGAAAAAATGAGAATCTATGCAGTGAAACGCAAAATATCTAGCATAAAATTTAGAGGCCAAAGCTTACGGGTTTCTAGTTGCCTGAGCAATGTCTGCAAGCAGTGTTCCATGAGGACCCCATGGTTCATTGCTAGTAGCATCAAGAACCTGGTAGAGGGGATAGAAATCAACAAATCTAATTTAGATTTTGTAAAGTAAGGTTATAATACATAAAATTAAGGACATATGATCACATGATAATATGGCATACTTCATGTAAATCCTTACACGCCAATTATTCAAATATGATTGGCAAAGTCATAGACATAGTTCCATATTATCTTCTGTTCAAAATAAGAAAAACTTTACCTTCTGTTCAATGCCAGGAACTTTGAGCACTTTCTTGTTCACTTCTCTTTTACTACAAGAAAACGACAAAGAGTAAGACGTTACAAAATAGGATTAGGGTCTAAAATAGTAATAAACACCCAAAATAGCAACTATACATTAAACACGACCCATATAACGATAAATTAGTAAATAATTAATTATCAATTAATGGTAACACTTACAGGTCCCTAACAGTTTGACCAAAAACCTTCTTCATTGTAGCAGCTGGTGTTCAGCAGGAGCCAGCACCAAAAGGCTCAAACTGCTATCAACAAAATAAAATCCACTTCAAATTCTTGCTACGTATCCGATTCAATTAAAGCTCAGATTTTCGCAACACATCAGTTACTCGAATTCCAAAAAATATATTTGCAAGCATCATTCTCCATTGTCATTTAGCTAATATAGCAGTTCACAATAATTTCAATAAAATCCACTTCAAATTTTTTCCATGCATCCAATTCAATAAAAAGCTCGGATTTACATAACAACATATCGGTTACTCGAACTACAAAAAATAATTTTTCAAGCATCATTCTCCAATTGTTGTTTAGCTAATATAGTAGTTCACAATAATATTAATAAAAATGCCAATTAATCGCAAACTTAATCCATTTATCGAAAAACGGATTCATAATCATCAATAACACACAAAAATATAAATGTCTCCATGGCATCAAACATGTAATTAATTGATAATTGAATATTCATCAAAAATTCAATTATACAAAAACCTATATAGAAAAATTGAATCAACAAAACAACTTTTATAAAAAATAAAAAAATCTAAAAAGTCAATTCATACACAAATTTCTTAGATCAAATCAACATCCAAACACCACATCACATCTCAAAAACTCAAAATTGAAAACTAAAAGATTCAAAAATCTTCAACATGAATCATTCAAGGTCGATGAGCATTGAAATCAATCATAACGAATCAAAATCAAATCCTCACAGCTAAAACATTCAAATTCTAATTATAATCCTAATCATAAGCATAATCATAATCGCATAATGAACATTATGAAGCAAAAAAAAAAACAAAAAGATTAAAGAAAAATTGAGCAAGATCGAAGAAAAAATGAAGAAATGAAATGGTAGATCTGAAAAAATGATCGAACCTGATTCAGATCCAAACGGAACGAATTGGTGCGTCGGTAGAAATGTGAAGAAGAGAGAGTTTTAGAGAGAGAGAGAAAATTTGCAAAGACCTCTCTTCTGAGTTGTTGTTATTAAGTATGTTTCTAAAGATTAATTAATAATGAAGTGAAATTTAAAATTACGTTGTAAAAGAAAAATAAAATTATAAAATAAATTATCTCTCTCTTAAAATGGAAAGCAAAAAAGGACGAGAAAGACAACGCAACTTACACGCTCATAAGAATAATTTGGATCCTTCTTTTATAATTGTTGCTTTATTATTGTTTATTTGGATCAACTAAAATTTACACATAAGTCGACTTTGTCTTTGAGATATTATATCGAATATGAGTTAAGATGTTCGGTCTATAAATATTGATATTGTTAGTTGAGCTTATGAATAGTGGTTTTTTTTAAAAAAACTAAAATGGTATATCTTATGAATAGTGTTAATTGAGTTAAAACATACATGGTAATAGTGTTTTTTCACTGAAATACATGTGTTTTTGGATCTGACGATTATGTCATTGATTGAATTTGTAGTGTAGTTGATTGAAACTAAACTGTCCACTTTAACAATATAGAAAACTAAATAATACAGCACAGAAACGATGAACAAAAATAATGTTGAACTCATGACGAAATCATGGAAAAAGTATTTAAGAAAAATCAGATATACTTGGAAATCATTCATTTAAATGAAAAGAGGGAGAAAAAAATGGATGGTTTCGAATGAAAAAATGACATAAATCACTCTCGTAGATTTCGTTTTGTAAAACGAATGTCAAATCTTTTTTTTTTTTTACTTTAGTCGTTCAATTTTAATTGGAAAGTTGAAATTTTTATACTTAATTTTTGAGAGTATAATCTCATATCAACGATCAAAATCGTCAAACGTATGATATGTTTATCACCGGAAATCATTTCTGATTAATAATAATAATCATAATAATTAATTACAGCTAAATTGTGCGTTTTTTATTGGCTATACTTTTCATTATTTTATATCAGCCACTAATGTATTTAGTTAGTATTTTAATTTTCTACTTTCTCCTTTTGAAAAAGATTGATTTTTTTGGGTAATAATAATAACAACGATGTGAGTGTATTCATTCGTGGAAGGTGTCTAGATTTCAATTCTAAGTTCAAAGTTTGTCACTGTTTGACAGAAATGTGCAATCTAATTTTATAATCTTTGGTGGCTGGCAGAATGGAATATTGTTTTTGTGTGCATCATATTTTGATTTTTATTTTTATAATATGGTTTTGTCAAAGTTATGCGACACGTTCAAAGTTGGTAAACTTTGATATTATGAGCCAATAAAATGAGGTGAAAGGTTACTATATTTTACTTTCACCGCCAAATACTTGAAAAAGATTTGGGCAACCACTTTTTTTTTAAGTGATAAAATCACCAACACTTATACTTAATTACGTGATCTTAGATTCCAACATATATAAATGTTTATAAACATAAATGTGTATAACTTAATAATTATAACATTGTAAGTTGAAATTCATCATGGAACACGTAAGGTAATTAGAAAATAGCAGTTAGCTAGAAACAAATATTTTATGCAAAAGTGACGATTATAAAAGAATGGAGGGAGCAGTATTGATTAATATCCGATGAAAATTCTATGGAACACATAAGGTAGATTTGTTTTTAACTTCTGAATTTTCTTCATACGTAATACTCATAAATCAAATTTTAACTATTTATTTATCAAATCAGGTCTCTTGTTACTTGAATCAATACATTTTTTATATTTTAAAAAATATATATATAAAAGGGTCTAAATCCAAAAGAAAATGCACTAACGTCTAATTAAATGAGGTGTTGTCACACCAATATAATCGGCTAAAAGATATGAACAAATTTGAACGGAACAGCGTTCATAAATAATTAAGGAGGAGTCACCATCACACGTCAAATTAGCTAGAGCATTTTTGGTATTTAGGATTTATATTTCTCACTCTATGCACACATCCAGGTGGTGAGATACACATGTTTAGTCACAGACATAAATACGAGCATTTAGACATGCACACATACATAAAAAGAAAGTATAAAAGAAAAAAGAATTAAATAATATATCATTTTGAAATAATTAAATAATTGATATTTAAATGTGTGTGCTTAAATAATTTTGATTTGGTGTTATGTTCATATAAGTGTTTCTTTCCATGTGGTTGGTCGAATCCAGTGGTGGAGCCCTTCATGGGCTGGGGTGGGCCGTGCCACGGCCTACCCCGAAAAATTAAAAAATCAACGATTATAGGTCTACTTTGCGAG
>Ga0315915_1008179_pt1 | contig 12283 bp, 12 predicted proteins | sample MpolbnodulesMG_FD_207738 | JGI IMG/M metagenome (GOLD analysis project Ga0315915, IMG submission 207738) | Medicago polymorpha root nodule microbial communities from Los Angeles, California, United States - branched nodules | ecosystem: Host-associated > Plants > Roots > Nodule | place: USA... | reverse complement strand
TTTATAAATCAGAAGAAACAGAGCAGTTTCGGGTGGTCCAAGGCAAGGGGATTAATGAATCCTTATTACTTAACCGTTTCCAATCTCTATTATTTTTCCTTATAAAATCACCTGATCTCGTGATCCCCCAATCCTGCTTTAAAAACTGTTTCTGCTTCTTTTTTTTTTTTGAAAGATGCACATGATTTGGTCAGAACTCAGAACAAGTTTCCCAAATCATGCCATAAACAAAATTTGCATCACTTAACAAAACATATATAGATGAACACATAAGGTCGCCACATAAGTATACACTACAGCATACAACTGTTGTAGCGCAGATAAACACACCAACTTATAATTACCAGGTTGAGCTTGTTTCAAAAACAAAATAAAATAAAAAGGTTGAGCTTATAATCCAAATGCTATGTTTCTATATTTATGGTAGAGCTGGGTCATTTACAAAAAGAAAGCAAAGAATTTGAATTTTAATGATGCTGACTCTAATCCCAAATCTCGTGCCAATTAGAGCCAACATATAGAAGGAAAAAAAAACAGAGAGAGAGGGGGAGAGAGAGAGAGAGAGAATATCCAGGTGTACGAGGGACCTAAACTCTCCTCCAATTGGATTTTCTCAATTACACCACAACCCCCCTCTCTAGATTCCCTTCTGTAACCTCTCCTCTTTCCAATTCACCAACTGAAAAACAGACCAACTATAATCAGCATTTTGTTGCTAAGTATACTTGCTATCTGGCAAATGAAACTATTTAATCAGATTTTTCAAGCTTCTCAATGGACCTTCTCGGGGACTCAACACCTGCTATGGTTGCACCACTAGCTCACACTCATCATACTACATTGGAAGGAGTGGTTGGGGGCATGTTAGAGGAGCTAAATCTTTCTTCAGCAAGGATACCTGAAAGACAGGATTATTGTGGCTGCGTTACGGAAGTTCCAATCAGTAAGCTACCTGTCTAGATTCCCAACTATTTAATGACGACCATAGAGATGCAGACTAAGCTTCTCATTAGACCGCTTAGCTAAAGACTTCAGTTTGTCGGGTTTCAGCTTGAAATGAATCTAATCACCCACTTCAAATCCCAATGCACTATCATGTCTGTAAGCTTGGGCCCCTCATGTGATCATATGCCTTGAATAGATTCTCCTTCGTTTGGCCAATTGAGCATCCCTATCTTCTGTCAACCCGTTCACCTATTCAACCTTAGAGGGAATATGATAGGGACTTGGGTATTATGTGGTGCCTAAGCCCCATTCCGAGAAATACGGAATGGTCGGTGGAGTACTTAAGTGACTTGATTGTTGCCCCTTAATATCTAGCTTTAAAGGGAGATTTCCCCAAGTTCTTGGGTACTTATTAGAATCGTGGTTCCTTCAATTAGTGTTCATATTGACTGACCACCTCTGTATGGTTGCCCGTTTGTAGGCAATAATGAACACCAATCGGATACCAGCCATCAGAAACAGATTCTTCCATGAATTCCTCAACAAAAAAAAACTGGTCTCTCTGGCACAATGGGTGAAAAGAAAACATGTAAATGAAACATCACAGCTATGTCATTGGCAATGAAAGGATGATGGCTAAGGCCTATGAAATAGGAATATTTAGCTAACCAATCAACCACCACCAAAATAGTATACAAACCCTTTGCCTTTTCTAATCGTCCAATAAAATCCATCAAGATAACATATCAGATAAGCCTTGGAATACGCAAAGGCTGAAGCTTACCAGTCGAGGATAGTATCTTAGATTTGTTTGAAAAACATCTCAGGCAGCGTAAAATTTATGGATGTCCCTTTTCATACCCCTCCTAATACACCACTCCTAACCCTGAATGGTCTCCAAACCGAGAGCTTTGAAATTCTACATATGTGATTGGAATTCGTGGTCGTGGTGTCTCTTGAAGCAAATTCTACACTAACTTCCCCTTGAAGTACAGTGCATCCTCTTGCAACTGCGATCCTGCCCCCTCCCTCTCCTAATCCTTGGTATGATCTTGATCTTGACAACATTGGTTGTGACTCATGGTCTACTACTAAATCCAATAAAATTCTCTAATACTGTTCATCCTTAAGAATTTCCTCAATCCAGTCCTCCGTACTTCAGTACAATGATAGCTGTAAAGGTCATCCTTTTGGAGAGAGCATCACCGTCCATGTTTTCATTCCCTGATTTTTAGTATATTTCAAAATTAAATTCAGATTAATTTGGAAGCCTGTCTAAACTGTTCTTCACTCAATAACTGTTGTACTGTCAAAACTGCAAACTCGCAAAGTGGTTTCGCATAGAATATAATTTCATTTTTGGCTTCATAAACATAAACTATTCACATCAATTCTCTTTTCATACACTAACTTATTTTGCCCCCATTGTGATTTGTGATAATGATCGACTCCAAAATGTTTTTTTGTCTTCCTCCTTGCAGAAAGTCCTAACCCCTGTATAGAAGGGTCTGTCTCAACCACAAAATATTGAGAGAAATCCAGGACTTCCAAGACTAGAAGAATTGTGATTGCTGCCTTCAGTTTCTCAAAAATGTTGTTTGGGCCTCCTTGTCTCACATTTAACAGTCCTTAAGAAGTTGAGTTGACAGTTTGGCAATCTTGATAATGATATATCCCCTCATGAAACATCTACAGTAGCTTGTCAATTCAAGGAATACTCAGAGCCCTTTTACACGAAGGGACCAAGAGTATTGTTCATCCTTGCTAGAAGGAGTCTATTGTGTCTATGCCTGTGACCCGGACCTATACACGAAAGCCCACACCCGCGTTGCACTATTGCTAAACAACAGTTTGTGCTTCATACAAGTTTTGAATTATAAAACAAAATAATTTGTTAAAGCACAAGGTATTGATGAACTGCACATAAATATGGCATTAGTCATATAAACGAGTTTAACATAGAGAAATGCAACACCTGAGTATTTGAAGGCAGAAATGGCAGCTCAGACTTCCCAGGATAAAGAGATAGATTGGCCAAGTAACTCTCTGAACAGGTATAAAAGATTCAAAACATTTTAATTAATACTGCAGCACACCTCAATGAAAAGTACCACACAAGTGCACTATAGTAGCAGCGGTTGTGATAAATGACTCATACTGGACAATACGTCGTTAGAAACTTACGAGTTCCGGATTTCATAACACCCTGATATACCGATCCTTGCATCAATTTATCGGTGTCCACACTTACAGCCTCGCCATTCCCAGGAGAAGATTCTGCAGCAAAACCAAATTGAAGAACACAATTGCTCTCATAAACAATAATAAGTGATCGGCAGCAGGTGACATCTGACAGAGATTCCCATGCCCTGGTAAAAGTTAATAAAAGACGCTTTTACTGTCAACAAAGAGGGGAATTTTCTCAATGATATAACAGAAGATATCAATTTCTTTTAACAACATTCATATCTAATTTATTTACAGCACATGTAGTCAAGACAACAATAACACGAAAACCTCCAAGCCACAATGTATCCCTCTTTTTACTGCACATAATGTAGATTTGAGTATTTGATGATTTATAACCATGAAAGAAATCCATATTATTGATCCAAATTTTCAAATTTCAATCATTAACTTTTGTACAGAACTAGAAAGTACATGGCCAAGGGATGGGGAAAAATGCCAAGTAAGCTAACAAGCAGACATAAAGTGCATTACCAGAGCAGCTCAGTAAGTGCAACGTCAGGGAGAGCAGTGCACAGCTTCTTGCATTCAACTCCCTGAGGATTTACCTGGACAAAAACAAGCCTATTATCGGCATCGTTAAGTCAGCTTATTTTGGACAAATAGCTTCTTATGCAGCTTCTAGAAAAGTATTAAATTAGGGTTACATTTCCTGTTTTCACATTTGGTTACACAAAACTGTCATTGTTTTCAAATATATTTATAGTGAATGCAACTCTTTATGAATTTAACAACTACGCACAGATATTTGTAAAAGTGTTGTAGACAGACGTCCAATCATATTTCGCCGTGCATATATTTTTGCAAGTATTTTGGAAAATAATATCACTACATGACATCCAAATGAGATATGGTTGGATCGTTGGGTAAAAAATTTATGCACTATCAATGTATAGTTACTAAAATCTTATTTTATTACTTTTGATCGTATTTGTTACCTATCTCTTCTTAATTGTTTTCGATATTCAAATAAATAATAAAAATAACAAAATCTATCTTGACAATTTAAACAAATCTAGATAAGATTATAGCTAACAGTTTAAACTAAAAAATAAAAAAGTAGAGAGTATTTTCTCTAACCAAACACAAAGCAAGCCAATACATCGACACAGCCAAGAACAAATTATTATGCTAAAATAACAAACAGATTCACGATAAAGGAAAATGGACAGAAATAAATAACAGTGAAAAGGAACGAGGCTTACCACACTTATAGATTTGGGTTTTATGGAAAGCCAAACGAGGCCAGCCAAAATATTAGTGACAGCCAATCCTAAAGTTAAAAGGTCTGCTCTCGATTGTGAACTGCAAAAAAACACCCTAGTTAACAATTATTAACTCATTATGAAGCGCCTAGATAGAGACGACATTGACATGAACATGTAGACACCAGTGGCAGTAATAATTAGAGTGAATGAAAGTGATTAAATTTAATCACGATTCACATGTCTTGGTGTTGTAACAATGTCTAACACGGATACATGGAAAATACCCTACACGTCTTCAACCTCAAGTATCGGTGCTACATACTTAACTCAACAGAAACAATGCCCAATACCTCACCACAACTTCAATTTGAGACAATAAAATATGACACTTCATATGAGACGGAGGGAGCAATAATTAAAGAAATGAAGTGATTTAATGTAATCAATCACATGTGTAGGTGTTGAGTCGGTATCTATGAAGCACCGACACAAATACTGGACACGACACAAATACCGACACTGGTAATTATTTGAGAAAATTATTGGAGGTACAATAGGTTAGTTATTATATTAATTGGTGTTGGTTACTAGTTAATTAGTGATTATAAATAGGGTTGAGGTAGTAAAATTGTACTCATTTTTATCTTTGGTAACATTCACATTTACTATCAATACAAAACTCTTCGAATAAATCACAATCAGAACAGAGAAAAGCGAGAGAGAATGAGAACCTGCCGGCGTCTGCAACGGGAGCAATGCCGGAGATGGTACGATTGAAGAGTACGGCGAAGAGAGAAACGGCTCCAATGTAGATTGGGAGGGGTCGAACAACGTCGTCGTTTTGAGAAACCCAATCAGGTAGAAAATCACGTTTGGGGTTCGGGGTTCGTACACTGTGAACAATTGAAGAATAAGGAGATGAAAGTGTGAATGTTGTTTTTGGTTTTGAAGTGCGATTGGAAAGGAAAATAGGAATGTGGGGGAGAGTGAAGTGGACACGGAGCGCGGTTCCCGCTTCCATGGAACTTTGTTGTTAAACTGTTTGCGATTGGATGAAAAGGAACATCAACTTCATAATGTTGAACTTGTATTTTAAGATGCAACTTCTCTTGTTCACTAAAATCACAGGATAAAACTTGTTGTAATTTTTTAGATCATTTTTATTTCAAAAGTATTTTTGTGTTAAGTGATTTCACCATGTGAAACTATTAAATTCAAAGATTAACTTGCTTACTTGGTTAAAGAGTTATCTAGCATTTATTAACGTCTATAATATATTACGCACGCACATGTCTTTCATGCTTAAAAGTAGGAATTGCCACTAACCCATCGGTTAACATGTTCATCCGTAATTTTTACTTGAGAAAAAATGGTCATGACTATATATTCTTACAATCAGTAACACAAGATACGTGAAAAGAAAATACTCGTATATCTCACAAAGAAAAAAGAAATGTTTTCTTCTCCTCTATTTTACTTCGAGATAAACATGTGCCGATTAAATTTGTGATTTTTATTGTTATGTTCCCTCCATAACTAGGAGAAGAACCTGTTGAATCCTGAGGAGTTTGCACATATAGAGGCGGATAGTTCTTGTGACACCTTAGGTTAATACTAATGTGTTCAATTTTGCAGATTTACTTTCTACTTGGTCTTGCAGAATCTGGTTTGTTGTTATTTGAAGTTGCGGTTGTTGTTTGCGTTCAAATCAATATTACTAACGCATCAAGTAGTTGTTATTTAAAGTTGCGGTTGTTGTTTGCGTTCAAATCAATATTACCGACGCGTCAGGTACAACAAAACTTCATAACCAACTCACAATTTTCTCCACGTTGAGTGATTTGTAATGATTTTTGGATCTAAAGTTGTACTCAAAGTAAGCAATTCCATCATATAATCACAAATTCTACTATATATTAAGCTCTAGAAATTGAGTATATCAAGTTTAGCAATGAACAAATCAACTCGATAAAAATGTTCAACAGTAATATTTGGAGGAGCTCGGCCTCTTTTAGGAATGTACAAGCTATTCATCTCAGGAACATTGATTTCATGCTTTCCACAAAATGATATCACTTCTTCAGAACAATTTGGTATAATCATGTATACAGACTTACACAACGAAATCATGATACTGCATTTTACCGAGAACAATTTGGTCTATACGTATAATTAAAAATGGTAGACAAATATAGTACATGAATAAATGCTCTTTCAAAAAAAATACATGAATAAAAATGCATATAAAAACACAGATTGAAGCAGAATCTCTGTTGAAGCAAAGTAAAGCATACCTACCATACTGGTGTACACTTCGCAACCTTTGGGTCCTCTCTCATGTACTTGTCTGATTTAATCTCGTACTTATAGGTTGGTGGGAAGTTTAACGTACCTTCTCACCATCCATCAAAAACACCTTTCTCTAAAGAACTACCATTGTGGATGCTCTAAATGTCATAATAAGATGTCAATATATACCACTTCCGATAAGAAACACATTCCCTCGTGCAATGTAAGGCTTTTTGCCCATAAATTGAGAACCACAAACATACAACTATTAAGAACATTGTTCTATCAAACTCTTCAAAAACTCCTAACATATCCACACAGATATTACTAAACAAGGCTCATGTATAGTTAGCATAGAAACCTCTGCATAACTGAATAAATTAAATGCAACCGTTGATACACCACCAACGCAACAAACATACGATAATCTCCGACACGTGAAACATAATTTTAAATATTTTATAGACCGCCTCTTGAAGCCTTTCCCATCTAATTGCTTGTCCTTAATTCATGCTACCCAAAGGTACTATTTGATTACAATAAACCTTTGATTTTCACTTTTAGCCAACTCTAAACCATAAGTGTGAAATTTGAGGGGCTCATAAGTGCGAATGTAACCGTTAAAAATTGCAATCAAATAGGTTTAAAAAATTTCAGTGGTATTTTTGTATAATTTTTATTTTATTTGATAGGTTTTATCATTTTTCACTTTGTTTTTTGTGGTTTTATAGGGAAAAATTCGCAAATGCTGGAATGGGAGTAGGTATTTTTTTTGTTCGGATGGTAAAATGAATTTTGGAAGGCGAGGAGAAGTGAGTAAGATGGAAAAGAAACTCTCAAATAGAATAAGCAAATGACTTAAAATACTTTTAGTCCTTCAAGTATCACAATTATACGATTTTGAAGCTGAAGCTATCTCTCTTTATAATTTGGTAGCTCTCCTTCAATTTTCTCCCAAATAATGTTAAGAATACATCATTTATTGAGGTGACGTAAAACTCTTCATACCAATAATCAGTTTTTTCAGAGAACCAATAATTAGTTGTTTCAATGGATCTGTTGATAAAAATGGTGGCAAATCATATTGAGGTGATCAAATTTTTTTAGGGGTTCTTTGATCAAATATTGTTCCCCACTAATTTCCACTATGTTACTATGAGGATCACCCATATATAAAGCACAAGAATTAAGGTCAAAATTCTCTCCAGTAAAAGTAGCACCTTATTTCAAGTAATATGCCAATAACTTTTTTATGTACATAACAAGCATATTCAAGAACAAAAACATCAAAGCTAAAAACAAAAAGAAATGATCTATCTTCCTCAGTGAACTAAGCACTTGAAAGGACTTAAAATAAGAAAAATGGATAAAAGATTCAATAAATGAATAGTTATTGTAGCATATGACTGTGTGCAAATTAGAGAAAACTATTAGTTAATGGCTTCCAACTTTTGAGCAAAACCAACAACTTCTCCATCTTACCTAAGACGATGTATCAGAGTTTCCCGGGAATCAGTCATCTTAATCGTGACAATCTTTTCCGCTTCTGATTCTTCTTATGCATAACAACACTTTTCGTGTTACGGTTAACGTGGGTAGCCAAAATTGAAGATATTTTGCCATTGTAGGTTCTGCCTTTCTTTGAAACCCATTTCAGAGGCATATTGTTAATTACTGTACTGATATCGGTAGAATTATTCAGTTCAACAAGTTTTTGGATTTGATCTAGCATTTGGTGCGTCCAACCCAATGACATGTCCAACTCAAACGAATCATCCACTGGTTTTCTCCATAGATCCATCAAAACCTCTTCAAACGAACGAAAAGACATTGACGGTTGATAACCTTGACGATTTTCACAAATTGTGTTTACTTTGATAACATGCTTGCAAAGGTTACCTTGCAATGACCAAGAACAATCACAGAATGAAAATTCAGATCCCGGATTCCACACTATACATGTTACGCTGCTGTCTTTCTGGCTCGCAACTTTGGCAAATAGACGGTCTTTATTGTCCAAGGTGACAGCGGAGTCGGGAATTTGAAATGCTCGATGCCATGACGTAGAAGCGATATATCCCTCTTTCACATTCTGGAAAGAATCACTTTCGTCAGCAAAACGATCAAGCCAGTAGCTTGAATGCAACTCAGTTGTTAATTTATGGACTAACCAATCTACTCTTTGCAGCGCTCCGAGATGTGAATCATCAAAAAGTTTGGCTTTCAGTTTAACATGGTAGGCTTCTAATGCTCCAGAAGCTTCCTGGCTTGCTAGTGGAAAATTCCTCGTCGTTGAAAGCCACATTTCTGCGCAAGAGAAAAAAGGAAGGGTAAGGACACAATAAGTTAACATATCAATGACTTTGAAACCCAGATATTTCATAAATGGAATAGTACTGGTGTCCAATACGTATTCGATATCAATACACAACCAAAAAGTATCTAATAAACTTTTAAAGATACTTCTCAGATCCATCTTGGGCACTTCTTACCAACTAAAGACACAATTTTCATGTGATGTACATATTTAATGCAGCATCTTACTAACTAAAGACACAAAATTGTATTTTATTGTGACAGATGCTTAGTATAAGAATATATACTGATCTATATATAGGTGAGGGAAAAATATGCAGCTATGCATGCTTGTTGCGGTCACAAATATATATTATTTAAATTGAGATCACCATTAATTGACTATTGATATTTTTATGTATTAATAGGAATTTATCAATGTAAATGTCTGTCTACAAACATTGAGCATTTATGTTCTCTCTTTCTCTACATACTTGGCCGTGTCGTATCATGGTTTTATAAATTTTCCTGTATCCCCATATTTGTGTCGTATCGTGGACTTATTTGTTGGCCGTGTCGTATCATGATTTTATAAATTTTTCCGTATTCCCATATTTGTGTCATATCGTGGACTTGTTAGTCACTGACTAACAAACTACACACGGAACTTCTGAAGCAAAATAACAAAAACATTTCAGCTGCAACATATTATTTACAAGTATGCATGAAAATATGCATTCATCCGAACAAGTACTTTTTTATGTGTATGCAAGAGAAAAGAGAAGAAAGATCTAACCAATCTTGGGCACCCAGGAGACTCTAAAATATTCCATGAAATCAGTTTGGTCAATAAAATCCAGCATAAATTGTTCCAAGGCAACTGATGTACTAGTGCCTCCCCAAATGTTGTACACTATTGTCCCGAGACGCTTAAACATCTCCCGCTCAACCTCAATATTATTGCATTTTCTAACAATATTCCTTAGCCATGATCTACGAATACGCCAAAGTGAAAATAGGACAGGACAACCAAATATATCTCTGTAAAAGAAAACGACGGAAGTAAGACAAATAAACACAACTATAGAACATTGAACCAAACTAGTTTTAAAGACAATAAAAATTTGCCTCAAAAGATCAATATCAGCTGCGGCATCGTCAATAAAAAATCCACCGACTTTCCATCCAGGCTCAACACTACGAGCTCGATCAATTAGAGCTTTCAGCCACTTAGACACATCAGGCTTTGCAAAGCTACGTGTAATGATCCATGCAACAGGAAGTGCGTGTTGTCTTGAATCAAAAACAAATAGTGTAAACAAGGGATACTGCCAACAGGAAAAGATAACTAAGTTAAGTTGATTGACAATATACAAGAATGTGAACAATATAATTATGGTTATCTTAGATCAGGTGTAACTTAAAAGTCGTGAATGAAAAATAATTACTTTAAGTCTCTTCACACCAAAGGATGAGTCTGCTGCAACAACACTGTGATGACCAAAACGAACCATTTGCTGCAGCTGCCATTCTGTTTGGATCCCCAAGATGAAAGGGTCTGACTCTGAAGTATCCTGATTAAAAAACACAGACTTTCTATTGCGTTCGACCCACATGCGGATGCTAACTTCATCATCGAGGTCCAGCTCATGAGTAGACCTTTTGATAATCATGCTTAGCTTGCGAACATGCTGAGAAGCGAGGCTATTGAATTTTACATTTGAACCACAATATCGCTCAATTCCTTCAATGTGTTTCTCCAATATATTCTCTTCCGGAATGCCAAGATGTATCATTGAAATTGTTTGCTGCTGAATTTCATTGGATATATATGGATTATTTGTGGCCCTTGGGCCGATGGCATCTCTATCAAGTGGTCCATGGCAGATAAAACCAGACTTGTTAACATGACGCCTCTCATTGTATACAATAAGCGCAAGTGATGGACAAGCATAAAGACGTTTGACATCAAAATGACAGGTACAACCCCTCATTGATTGAGGTCTGGCAGCACGTTTTCTGGTATTAGGCCAACAACTCCGACTAGGTAGTATCTCTCCACCCTCACCATAATTTTCTGGGCCAAATGAGCACTGGTACCTTCACAGAGAAAAGAAAAAAAAATCAACATGACTGCGATAAATAACATAGGCGTATTCATGAAGCAAAAGCTCATACGAAGTCATTTTGATTAACTAACTCAATTGCACCAACTAATTGAGGAACTAATTCTAAACCAACTCCTAACTTACCCTCTATAGCATCAACACTTCTTATAGAAAGTGTGTCCGGTGTACAGTGTCTGACACCGACACAACCCCGACGCATATGATTACATTCAATTATGTGAATTTTTTAAATTAGCGTCGTTATGAACGTATCAGTGTCGTGTCTAGTGTTAGTGGTCGTAGTTAATTCCTAACTACTAACAGAATTTTATTCTCCTAACTATTACAAAGAAGCAGGGCAGAAACTACTCACTTTTTGTACTCAAGATATTCATCACCCTTGTACTTCTTCAAGGTGTCACTACTTTGTCGTTTCGATGTGAAACCGAGTTGGGCACAATACATTCGAGCACTCGCCGTTTATAAAATCATCAACTCTGTCATAGGGAATAAGGGCAACCTCATCATGGTGATCAGCATTCCCAAACTTGGTCCAAGTTAAGTCAGCTGAAGAAAACTCTTCCTTGGGTGGGTCTTGCAAAGGTATCTTCGTTAATGATTCTACTATAGCCATTACCATAAGGGTTATACCAAAAACCAAAGTTTTTCTCAAATTTGAAGCACTTCACAGAATACCCTTTTGAGAAAATAATATTTCAGAGTATAAAGCAACAAAAGCTATGAAATCCAATCGAAATATCGAGAGGAACAACATTTGATATGAAGGTAACTCATTCTCAGGATAGCGGCGGCGCGGTACATGCCTCAAACCACAGGGGACGAGAACTTTTCTTGCATCGTTGCTTTTGGTAATTTTAACTTTTTTTTTTTTACAAAGGTAAATAATACATTACTTTCAAAGTATTTTTTTTCCCTCAAAAAAAATATTATTTTTCTTTAATAAAAAAAAAACTAATAATTAATTAGAATAATTTGATAGAATAATATCTTTCTTTCTTTTAATTAATATATTTCTTAATATGTGTGTAAAAATCATAAATGACATTCATTTTGAAACGGATAGAGTAATAATATAACTATTTGGTTTGATAAATTTTATTGTGGCACTATTTAAGTATTTTTTTTAAAAAAAAAAAAAAAATTTTAAATAAAAAAATTGAAAAACAAAAA
>Ga0315915_1008177_pt1 | contig 12286 bp, 6 predicted proteins | sample MpolbnodulesMG_FD_207738 | JGI IMG/M metagenome (GOLD analysis project Ga0315915, IMG submission 207738) | Medicago polymorpha root nodule microbial communities from Los Angeles, California, United States - branched nodules | ecosystem: Host-associated > Plants > Roots > Nodule | place: USA... | reverse complement strand
TCATAATGCATGATCTTCTCAAAGATCTCATTGCTTACACTCTGATACATCAAGAACATAGCTTTACCATCTTTTTTCTTCAACTCTTTATGTGCTGCTTGTTGTACATCAGTTACATTCGCTGCTAGTGCTGGTATGCCTTCATTCACAACTTCAAGTACATCTTGGAACCTGAAGATCACCTTCATCTTCACGATCCATTGATCAAAGTTCTTGCCTTCAAAGACGGGTAGATGTGTAGGAATATTGTTGTTATGAGTTACCATTCTTCACGAATTCTCTAACAACAATGAACAAACCAGGCTCTACTATACCACTGTTGTGTACAAGTGTGAGTTATATGTCCCACATCAGATAAAAGAGTAAAGGTTGAACACCTTATAAGTAAGAGGACCCATAAACCAATTGCCTTAAGGTTTTGGGTAAGAGTATGGCGTCTCTCTTGCTTATATGGTTGTTCTAGCCTCGATGTGGACGGTCCCCCGCGCTCCCCTCGTGACCCAACACTGGTATCAGAGCTCCGTTCGACGAAGGGTACGACCGAGGTAGGCGGCCGGTCCGTTTGCGCAGAGAGCAGCAACGACGGTACAAGTAGGTGTCGGTCGGCCGCGGAGAAACCAGCAACGGCGATACAAGCAAGTAAGAGCTTCCGCTTGAGGGGGAGCATGATGAATTGATGGACTCACACTTGAGGGGGAGTGTTGTGTAGAAGTGTGAGTTATATGTCCCACATCGGATAAAAGAGTAAAGGTTGAACACCTTATAATTAAGAGGACCCATAAACCCATTGCCTTAAGGTTTTGGGTAAGAGTGTGGCGTTTCTCTTGCTTGTGCGGTTGCTCTAGCCTCGATGTGGACGGTCCCCCGCGCTCCCCCCAGTGACACGGGTCATATAAGGTGTTCAACGTTTATTTTTTTATCCGATGTGGGACATATAAGTCACACTTGCACACAACAAAAACTGCTTATTTAGATCCACTTATTGTTCGTGTTAAAGCTCAAACTTTGCTTCTTAAATGAATTATGTTAGTTGTGAAGATTGTTTTGTTTGACAAAATGAGATTCAAACTCTCAAGGCTATATTAGAACAATCTTCAAAGAGAAATGTGGAATTTGTTGTTGATCCTAAAAACTATAATAAGCCTTTAAATAGACCTTACAAAAAGTATAGTTTTCATGAGAAAAATCACATCTAAACACAGTCTCCTCACATAATATGTCATTATTGTTACAAAAGAGGACACATCATATCAAAATGCCATTTTATGATGTTTCATGTTCCTAAGGGCATTATGATGTGAGCATCAAGTGAAACACTCTTGCTGCTAACATTATTTTTAGGATCCGATGAAAGTTAGGGACCTATAAAACCTACTTACTTGTTTTGTAGATGTGTTTGGATGCATCAACGCCTTTCAAGTGACAAAGTGGTACATTGTTGTGATGATTAGTTTAAGTAGCATAACAACTTAGAAGATGCACCAAACATGGTTAGTTATTTATGGAAGGTCAACAAATGTAGAACATATAATGAATTATTCCTATCGAACTTATAATTAGTTTCTCAATAAGTCTGCATACATGTAATATCTAAACCTTTATATATCTTGGTGAGCTTGTTTTAAATACTACGATATTTCTTGTGTTTTTCGGTTGATGTGTTGTGTTTAATCCTTGTTTCAGTTATATGTATAACATGTTCTTGTTAAGATATGATTACAATTTTGATCAAATAATTCCATGTATGATAATTGTTTCAACTTAGCTTCAATGTATGTCTATTTCCAAGAATTTTGCTACAACAATTCTGTTTGTTCAACCCATTATGTTTACAATAGCGTATTTTTTCTGTTATGTGTGAAACATAGACTTGATTGTATGCCTTAAACATGACTTCATGTCTCCATGGTGATTGATTTATGATAGGTAATCTTTCATTGGTAATGTTTTGATGATAGTGATTTTTATCATATTTTCATTTTAGTAATAGTGATTTTAATCTCTAAATGTGTAACAAGTAGTCATAATAGTATTTCGATATATCAAAATTTTTAAATAGTTCTTAATTGTGTTCTATGTTAGTCAAAATAGTCCTTACATTAAAATATTTTGTTAATATTATCTTATTAGTTCTTCAATATATTTACATATTATCATATCAATCCATATAAGTATTTACTTATTGTCATATCAATTCTGATATGAAGTGTTAATGTTTGCATTGAATAACTAATTTAACGTCATAGACTATTTTGATTAACGAAATGCACGATATGTGACTATTTTAGAATTGTGGTATATTCAATAACTATTGTGGTTACACGCTACGGTACGAGACACATTTAAGGATCAAAATGTTTTTTTTTTATTTTTTTTACAAAATAATTCTAATATCATACTATGTCGTTCTTGAATGGGCAATGCATGATTTCGTAATCTTAATCAAACTCCACCAAAAGGAATATGCCAAAACAATTCTTCCCCAATAATAAGAAGTGTATTGTTTGTTTGTAATAATAACAACAACGGAATAAACTCAAACACCTTCCATTCATTCATTCACAGTACCCATTCCAACTTCCTTGGATTCTTTCTCCATAATCGAATTGATTCTATACAAATTCCAAAACTTGTTCCTTCATTTTTCACGATTCTTATGAATATGAATGCTTCTTCACTCTCTATAAACCTTTCTACTTCATCATCATACCCTTCTATTGTATCCCTTAGATTTCAACGTTTTTCACCATTACAAGCAAAACCCATTAATATTTCTTGTAGAAAACCACGGTTGTGCTCTTTTCAAGGGTCGAAAACTGTGAATTGTAGAAAAAGTTTTGTGCTTGAAGCTACTAACATGGATAAAGCAGAATTTGATTCTCATGATGAAGAAGAAGATAAGGAAGAGGGTCCTTCTTCTTCTTCTTCTTCTACTTCGGTTGACTCAGAAAATGAGAGGAATTCAAGGCCTCGTCGAATTGCTCTCTTTGTTGAGCCTTCTCCATTTGCGTGAGTACTGAGTACCCTTTTTGTTTTGGATTTACTCTTCATTTTACATAGTGTCCATCGAAGTCAACACTATAACCAGTGGTGTAGTGTCTTTGAAATTGTAGCAGAATTAATGTTATTTTTTATGCACATGAATATATAATCAAAAGATAGAATTAATGTTTGGAAAGTGAGCTTAAATAGTTGTAGAGTGTAGATATTATGAGATAATAGGAATTATACATTTCGGTCTTTGAAAGTGGCAATATGTGTTGCTTTGGTCCTGCAACTGGTAATCTCCGAATGTGTCAGCTGCTTCACACAACTCCGTCCTAGATTCCAAATTCATCCTTTTCTTTACTGCATTTTATATCATGTAATGAAATTGCAGTCATGGTTTGTTAACTGCATAGTAGTAGCACTAAGTGCCATTTGTTACCTACTTCCCCGAACGGTGGATTTGTAAAACCGAACGATGGATCTGAAGTTGACACATTCGATTAATTTGTATTTTGTACACATATTTCAGTGATGAAAACAACATAAGTTATCACTTCTCGAAACTAAAGTTTGTATCTTACTCATCTTGTTCTAGATTCTGTCTGCATTGCAATCCGATTGAGGTCGAACTAAAATTGGTGTAACTCGTATGGCAATCTTCGAAAGATGCTTTATGTTAGATGTGCAATAAAAATTATATGTATTTTCATGCTTAACAGAAAATTTGTTCTCGGCGATATCTATTTTGCAGATATGTATCAGGATACAAAAACCGGTTTCAGAATTTTATCAAATGCCTTCGAGAAATGGGAGATGAGGTAACTTTTCTACCTTTTTTGCATCCAGGTGCGAACATGTTGATTTTCTTTTACATTGCATACTAAACACTTGTTTTATTTGCCTCTTATAGGTGATGGTTGTGACAACGCATAAAGGAGTGCCCCAAGAATTTTATGGAGCCAAATTAATAGGATCTTGGAGGTTGCTAACACTGATCTCTATTAATTGCTTAGCACATATCTCTTCATTATATGTCCCATATTTTTGAACAACTATCAGTACCATATTTTACCTAATACTTTTCATTTCCCAAACACAAATTGGAAATTCAGCTTTCCCCTCCCTTGGTATCAGAACGTACCCCTCTCTTTGGCACTTAGTCCAAGAATAATTTCAGAGGTAGCTCGGTTCAAGCCTGACATAATACATGCATCATCACCAGGCATAATGGTTGGTCTGCAATTCTTATATCTCCTTATTTATTAAATTTTGGTGTTAATAAGCGTAAGGTTGTTGTGAAGACTTATTTGTCACATTTCATGTCTGATACTACCTTATTTTCAGGTTTTTGGTGCTCTTATCATTGCAAAACTATTGTCTGTTCCAATTGTCATGTCCTATCATACCCATGTACCAGTGTAAGTTTCAGTCTGATTTCACATTTTCTGAATATGTTTACCACTTTAGATAACACGGTTCTTACATATATGATTGTTCTAAGACAACAATATGATGTCTGATCTGGTCTATATTAAATTATGTACTGCTTATGTTGGAAGTGTTTGATATGGACCGTAGTATTTAAACAAAAGTTGTACTTTATAAACCCTAGGGTTGATTAATAGAAAGGTGATGCGGCTTCTCTGCAGTCGGAGACGTAGACACACTTGGCCGAACTCCGTGATCAAATATCATGTTTTCTCTATTTGTGTTTTTCGTATCTTTTTACTTTTGAACCAGGTTGCTGTTCTAACAGCTTATTTTTAATCTTATTGTCTCCAGATACATTCCAAGATATACCTTCAGTTGGCTGGTGAAACCGATGTGGTTGGTCATAAGTACGTATACTTTCTTGCTTTTACTTTTTTCCTATATGGTCTTGAATATTTGTGAGCATATCATAAATTTTGGTGTTTCATGTAGAATTTCTTCACAGAGCAGCTGACCTGACTCTGGTGCCATCTGTTGCCATCGGGAGGGATCTTCAAGCGGCTAGAGTAACAGCAGGTGAACATAGAATCCTCTTATCTAGTCGTTTTATCTATGCTTAGTTGATAACATAGTTTAAATATAAGCATTTCTCGGCATGCCTTTGTCAATGCAGCAAAGTTGGTGGTCTAACTTCTTTCTTTTGTTGATATCCAGCTAACAAGATTCGTCTTTGGAACAAAGGTGTTGATTCTGAAAGTTTCCATCCACGATTCCGTTCACATGAAATGCGATTAAGACTAAGGTTTGAACCTTTTGTCATTTTTTTCGTTATTTAGAAGTTTTTGTAATGATCAGTTTTCATCTTATTCTTACAGTAACGGTGAACCTGAGAAACCCTTGATAGTTCATGTTGGACGGCTTGGAGTTGAAAAGAGTTTAGGTTTTATCAAAGGGTAGAGCAAACTTTATCTTGCAATTTGCTTAACTTTCTCTGATATTTCTTACCATGCAAAATAATATATCTCTCATAGGAATTTAAATATCTGTACACTTTGTTTGACACCTGAACCAAATGGTTTTGCAGGGTCATGGATAAGCTTCCTGAAGCTCGAGTTGCTTTCATCGGAGATGGACCGTACAGGTGACTTATTATGACATTTCGCTACTTTTATATCTGTTCCAGTTGTGTATGACAGCTTTTAACTAATGGATTTCTATGAATGTACTTTTTTATTCTTGCCTCTTCCATCTCAAATCATATAATGGCTAACCTCCATCATGAAATGGATTTTCTCGTTTCATCTTTAGAACGCGTTTAAATTGACTTATGAACAGTTTATTTGGGTTTATTTATTAGCATCAACAATTATGAGTGTTTAGGTGAACTTACGGAAACAACCTAACGTATGATATGCTTATAAGTTCTTTTAAACTAATTTGAATAAGGTCTCCAAAGAGCTTTTGAACACAGATTATACTTTATAGGTTATCTGAAAACAGTTTGACTAGATTTTTTCTTTGATTATACTTTATAGGTTATACTTTATATATATAAGAACTTATTATATGATAAGTGTTTATCCGGTAACCGCTTAATTGAGTTGGTTATCCAATCATACCCTTATTCTCTTTCTTTTGAGGATTTGGAGGAGACTTCGCCTCTGTCTAGCGATTTCAGTCCACATCTCATTCTCAATGTTTTATCTTTATATATATCATCTTCATCCCTCTCTAGATAATACAAATTGTTAATTATGATCACTCTGGCAACTTTTAGTAGTATGATGAGTTCTTTAACTACCAGGGAGGAGCTAGAGAAAATGTTTGAAGGTATGCCTGCAGTCTTCACAGGAATGTTAGGAGGGGAAGTACTCTCTCAAGCATATGCTAGTGGAGATGTATTTATCATGCCTTCAGAGTCAGAAACACTTGGCTTTGTTGTTTTGGAGGCCATGTCTTCGGGGATACCTGTGGTGGCAGCACGCGCCGGAGGCATTCCAGATATAATTCCCGCGGATCAAGAAGGTAAAACCGGCTATCTCTATAATCCAGGTGATCTTGAAGACTGCTTGAGTAAATTGAAACCCCTTTTGTTCGACAAAGAGTTGAGAGAAACCATAGGAAAAGCTGCACGTAATGAAATGGAAAAATTTGATTGGAAGGCAGCCACACGAAAAGTTCGAAATGAACAATACAATGCTGCTATTTGGTTCTGGCGCAAGAAAAGGGCGATATTATTGAGACCCTTACAATGGATCAGTAAACGTGTTTTCCCATCACCACAAATTAACTATAGATGATCTACCTCTTCAAAAAAACTATAGATGATGTAAGTAAACGTTCCAAGCTTAGGATTGTTCCTTGCTTGGTTTGACTTAACATAAGGCTTGTATTTTTGAGATAATGCATTCATATTTTCTGAATATAATGCAGCTTGTAATGTGATAAGGTGTTGCACCTAATCTTGTGTCATTGTACCTTAAAAAGTAAATAAATCTTGTGTCAATGTAAAGTTGATAAATATCAAAGCCTAAATCCTTCATGACCCTATTCTATCTATTTTGTATTTAACTTCCCCATTGAAATTATAAGGCATTAACACTATAGAAAGCACTGAATAAAAAAGCATAAATTGAATATTGAAGAGAGGTCATTCTATATTGCACAGGGAGATAAGTCCGGTATCATTTCAATTTAACGCCATTTATTATTTTGCGAATTAGAGGTGCCTCAGTAGCATGTATAAATAATAAGAGAAATGCTAGCAACACACATTCTAACACACACTTTTCAAAACACTCTCTTTGATTGGTTAAAATTTGCATAAGTCCCACCAAAATTATATGGGACCCACATGATTTGGTGGGACCCATGTGAATTTTAACCAATCAAAGAGAGTGTGTTGAAAAGTGTGTGTTAGAATGTGTGTTGCTAGCATTCCTCAAATATGATAAGGGGTGCATCTTTTTTGAGTAAACCGAGTAAGGTCAAACCATATATCCCGAGCATTATTAATCCATAGGATGGAATTGGCTATGGAAATGATAGTGGAATTTATGATCCAAGATTGGACCATACTGTTACAACGGACCCGATGATAGAAATTTGCATTGTTAGGTTCAGGTTTAAGAAGGCTGCCATCAATAAAACCAAGTTTGTTTTTGGCTTCAAGTAGCATGGTAATGGCTCAGCTTCAAATGGCGTAGTTATTTCCATTGAGAGCCGAGAGGTTGTGTGAAAAGTACTTGGCCTGGCTGGTCTGATGAATGAAGATAATTATAAGGTGATGCAGAATCAAGTACTTGGTCTGGCTTGGTTAAGGGAAGCCATTGGTGTGGGAAAAAATAGGAACGAAGTTAGGCTGATACCATGTAAAGAAAATATGCAGGGAACAAATTGATGGTAAACTCTGCAGTGTATAGATAATATAGAGTCCAATTATTAACAGAAAGCTAACCAAATGAATAGGAAAGCTAAAAAAATATTCAAATTCAAATCATGTTAAAAAAAAATCAAATTCAAATATACAACATGGATTAGTAACAAATTGTGATATATAGTAGGCAGAGTCGATAACAAAATATAAATTCTACTCGACAACATTGAAACTTATTAAAATGAACTCTGTTGGTGGTGGTGGCGGCACTGCCCGGACCATATCCTTGTATGTGGCTGCCATGGCTTCTTGCTATAATAAGTGTCACTCCATTGTGCTGGATAAAATAATGTAATTTTAATTGGAAGATTGCTTTTTATTTATGTTCTACAAAATTTTAATCCATTGAACTCATTGCATTAACATAAACATACATTGAACCCATTGCATTGAAAAGATCATTCCCTTTCCCTGTGATGTCTCATGAAGTTATGGTAATACAAAAAAAGCTTACTATTTGCACAAACTTTTTAATCTATAGAAAACACTGAATCAAAAAGCTTGAATTGCAGATTCAAAAGAAGTTTATTCTAAGGCATCATTACAAAACAATATTGTTTTAAACACAGCCAATCAACTCACAAACTAACAAACCTTTGTGCCTCTGAGTCTGTCCCAGCTTTGATATTTAAGACTGAAATTAAGTGCAAAGGAATCTCCAAATTCCAATGCACTTTGATTATTATTATGTTACATCATTCTAGACCTTAGATAATATGAATACAAGATGGAATAATATATTAAGTGCTAATGCTTAGTGGCAGGGATATGGAGCTCCATATAATCAACAAAATCATCTAAATATTTTTGGTGCAACTCCTTGTCTCCAAATATCTTGCTCATCTCTACAGCTTTATTTCTATAACTCTCTCCTTCCTCCCCTACCATCACTGATCCCAATGCCTTAGCCACTGAATCCCTTGTGAATTTCCCATCATTTTCATCATTTCTTTGTACCTTTACCCCCACCATTCTTTCTTCCATATGTCTAGCAACTAAACCTTGCTCATTATGAAAAGGTAACATAATAAGTGGACATCCAACTTGAAGACTCTCTATCACAGAACTCCAACCACAATGAGTGAAAAATCCCCCAATAGACTCATGTGATAAGATTCTCAACTGTGGTGCCCAATTTGTCAAAATCAATCCTTTCTTATTTGATTGGTTCTCAACAAGCCAATCATCTTTAACTTGGTTCTTCACAATCCAAAGAAAAGGAAAATTAGATAGTTCTAATCCTTTAGCTATCTCAGTGAATTCTTCATAACTTAATGCCACTTCACTTCCAAATGCAACATAAACCACTGACCTTTTTTCATGTTTATCCAACCATTTAAGGATTGTATCCCAATTTTCATCTTTTTTTTCTTCATTGAATTGTAGTGAAGGTGGCAATAATCCAACTGGAATCACTTTTTTGTTGCATAGAATTTCAATTAATCCTAGATATTTACCTTCAACCTCCATGCAACTTCTTGCAGCAATAAAATCAGCACCAAAAAGGATTTCTTTGACCCTAAACATATCTGTAACTCCAGATTCATTTTGTTCTAAGTAGACATTAGAAATAATATTGTCCTCATCATTTGACTTACCAACTAAGAACTCCACCCCAAAAGACATACCAATTGCACTAAAAATTGAGAAATAAATGCTTAAGATGCCAAACTTTGATAATATTGGTGGTAACCAATAAGGTGCAAAGTCATATATGATACAATCAGGGTTGTATTTTTCCAAAAATTCAATCAAAGGTTGTTGAAGACCATCAAATGCTTTCTTGAGATATGGAACAATGTGTGTTGGAATGTCCATAGTGGCTTCTGCATGCTCAGGTAATTGGTCTATATGAGGTAGTGAGAGTTCTACAAAATTTACCAAAGGTTGTAAATTTAGAGGTAGTTTAGGGAGACGTTTGATATTTCTAGGTGTGGAAATGAATGAAATTTTGTGACCCTTTTGAGCTATGAGTTTGGAAAGCTCAAGGAATGGACTTATGTGACCAAATGCAAGCCATGGAAAAACAGCAATGTGAAGTTTCTTAGGATCATCTTCCATGGTGATGGTGGTATTGTATTGGAGTATATGATATGAGATCTAACATAATTTAATTTTATAGACGTTGGAGTTAGGTTAGGCTTATCTTCCATGGTGGTACTGTATTGGTGTTTAAGATATATCATATAGACATTTGGATGAGTCAATTGGTATTTGAGTATGTATGCTTCGGTTTTATCGAAGATAAAATCCTAACAATAAAAAAAAGTTTGATTTAATTTGATTTTCGTGATATTTTCTTATAAAATTTGATCAAACTAAACTAGTGAAGAAAAAGTTGGTTAGGTATGATTGAGTGCCTGTTTGTTATAGTTTCTTTTAAAAGATGATTTTTATACTATTTCATTTTTTGTTATTATTTTACTAAAGCTTTTTTTAAGAAAGATTTAAATAAGAAATTGGTATAAACAGTTTATCATAAGAAGTCGTTTTAAGTATATATCATTTTGCTACTTTTTTTTTATTATAAAATTTAAAAACAAAAAGCTTCAAATGAGAAGCCATATTGAATAGTTTTTCTATGCATCTGTGACATCCTCCCAAACCTTCAAGTTCCGATGCTTCCAAAGACTCCACAAAGTTGCAGCAAAAATTTTCCTTTGCTCAATAGTTAGTATTTCAACAAGTAAGAAAATATCCTCGACAACAGAGGCAGTGGTACCAAGAGCATCATGAATCGTGTGCCAGAATCCTGTCATATTCCATACTCGGGTTGCAAAAGGACACTCAAAGATTAGGTGCGCAAGGTCCTCGATGTCAGAGGTGCAGCTGACACATTGTGTAGGGCATTGAACACCTTTGTCATGAAGGCGAACTCGGGTTGGCAAACTTGATAAGAGATTTATAATGATGGGGCCTCATGGTCGAACTTCGAATTATCAGCTTTTTTTTTTCCTTCTTAAAAATTAGAGGCTCCTCTTTGAATTTAATTTCGTCACCCAACAATTTTAATTGTATCTGACCATTGATTTATTTGGTACAAATTATAGGTCTTGCTCTTAATGGTTTACCTATTAATGCTTACTTTCCACACGCTCAAACAGTACACGTACAAAAAAACATTAGAATTCTAATGAAAAGTTTAATGATCAGGCCACACCAATTGAAAGCAAAATTTGATAATTATAATTTATATAGCATCCACTTCATTTGTGACAATATCAATGAATCATAGATTGTGGCTTTCATTTGTGATCGCAACAGACAAGATCAAAACCAATTGGTACTGGTGTTGTTGTTGTTGTTTTGGAGGTTTTTCATTGTTGTTGTTTTGGAGGTTTTATTGCAGAAGGTGGGAGAGAGGAGAAAGACAATTCAGAAATTACAGCAAGTTGAAATTGCATGTTTTCAGGCATCCGTGAATATTCTTATGCAAAAGTCTTGTACCAAATATCATTTTCCTTATTTTTTTTCACCCTTTTTTTTAGATGAAGTGGTAAACCAATGAAAATAAACTCACATACAACTGTGAGGTCCCGGGTTCGAACTCGGGTCACAACGTCCAGCCTTATAATTTCAGCATTTGCTAGTTGAGCTAGGACTTCTAAACTTTTCACCTTATTTATTTATCGTGCGTGTCAATTTTATTTTTTTTAAAATACCTTCTATTCGAATTAAGAAATCCGAATCAAATTGTAGAGATTTAAACTGTAATAACTTTAGGCATAATTTATTACTGCTTTTGTGGTAACAATTTTAACGTACAATCATACCTTCGATGACCACAAACTAACATAAGATATTAGGGGGGTGAGATCAATGAAGAAAGTTAAAACATCGTGATTCTAAGTAAATAATTGTAGTAAACGGACATCATTACCAAGTCACAAAAAGAATTGAATCGAAAACGACCTACTCACATTTTTATCTTGATTTTATTAGTTTTTATTTCTCTTTACAAACCAAATTTATGTCATGTGCGTCACCCAATTTAATATTATATTTACAATTGACATTGCTAGAAATTTCAAAATCCCTGCAAGTACGACCTTTAAATATTATTACTTGACAACAACTTACTACACTTGCTAAATTATCCATCAAGCCTTTGTTGTCGTTGTCGGGAATTGTTCATAAAATTCAAAAAGACAATTGCAATATGTACTTAGGGTTTCTGTCTATTTAAAACCCGAGAATCTTTGCCTTTTAAAAAAAACTAGAACTGAATTTGTTATTGAAAAACAATAAAATTTGCGGTAGAATATTTGAATTCCATCTTACTTTTGTGATGTAATTAAATTTATGTTATAGTATGTTTAGGAAGATGCGGAAAGAGCACACTTCATGCAGCAATTTTTTTTTACAGAGCTTCATATAAACAGATTAAATATTAAAGCTACAGAGAAAAGGTATGTACAAATAATTTACTCT
>Ga0315915_1008176_pt1 | contig 12287 bp, 4 predicted proteins | sample MpolbnodulesMG_FD_207738 | JGI IMG/M metagenome (GOLD analysis project Ga0315915, IMG submission 207738) | Medicago polymorpha root nodule microbial communities from Los Angeles, California, United States - branched nodules | ecosystem: Host-associated > Plants > Roots > Nodule | place: USA... | reverse complement strand
TAATTTTAAAATCCCCCCCCCTCCCCTTGTGAACCAAACACGTTTTTAATTAAAATATCTCCCCTCCCCTCCGTTAAAATCCCTCTCATTCCCTCTCCTCCCCTCCCCTCCTAATTCTCGAACCAAACGGATCCTTAAGGAAGTTAAGAAACTAAAGATAGAAATATATTATTGAAAATTGTGCATTTTATGTTTTAAAAATTTAAAATATTATATTTTTAAGACAATATTTATGTTTTAAGGCTCCTTCTACGATACACCCATATATTTCATATTTGTATGTACCAATACTCCAAACTAAAATGGTCGATAGTTTTTTGACAGCATGGAACAAGTAAGTTTGAGTGGATTATAGAATTAACACCACCAAACTTGTGAATTTTGCACTTTAGGACTTTTATTTTATGACATAATTAATTTTAATTTGATTTAACAGAAAACAAATTCAAATTGTTACTTCTTCTCCTTCATGGCAGTTCTTATTCTTCATCTCCTTCATTGAAATAATTTGAGCATTTTCATCGAGTTTTATTTGGACGTTGCCAAACGATAAAAATCTTTTGTTTTTCTGGTCTCCAGGAGGTATTATCATGAAGGAATGCTACTGACATGGACTAATTTGCTTATATGTGGGAAACTACAAAAACTAATTTGACACTTTAATTTGCAGTTATTTTTTATAGCAAAAAAGGGGATAGCTACCAAAAACACTCACGACACTACCAAAAAAGGGTAACGACAAGAAAAACAACACTAATTTGAAGTTAATGCTTTGCAGCAAGAAAAAGGGGAACACTCACGACACTAATTTGCAGTTTTGTGTTCCCAGCAAGAAAAAGAGGAGGTTAAGTTTGAGATGATTAATGTTGGAGAGAAAATTGTGATGGTGGTTAATGATTTGGTTTTGTTTTGATTAAAAAAAAATAATTGATTAATTTACTGAAATAATAATTTGTACAATTTTTGGAGATTAAATTGAATAGAGAAGTGTACCAAAACTCTTTCCCTTAAGTCAATCTTTAATAATGTTGACATGGATTATTTAATTGAAATGACACTTTTCTATTGATTAAACATTTGAGAGTACTAAAACGCTCAATTTTGCTTGGGATACCATAAAAATTGACATGTTTTAATTCCATTTTTAACTTCTTAACTTGTGTCATTAAGACACAAGTTAGCATCACCCACTATTTTATTTGTGTTTGTATCTATGTAAGACTTTCTCAAAACCAAATCAAAACATCGAATAGTACACAATTTTCTCCACTCTAATGTTAACCCCAATCCCAATATCCAATTTTTAATATTATATATTCGAAATGTTTTGTTTTTTTACTTTGTGAGAGAGAGAACGTAAGCTGGGAATGTCGCCTATAGTTTTACATTTGTATCACATCACATAGATTGTTTATAATGGTATCGTATATATGATGATTTCAAACTTTAAGTATGGATGCATGGAAAAAAATCAAACATAATTAAGGATAAGAAAGTGTTTAAATATGAATGTAGTACAAATTATTGTCAAGTGAAATGTCTTTTTCTTTGAACCAAATGTGTTAAAGGGTTATGAGAACTCTTATACACGTTTTTTTGAAAACGATTTTAACATTAACATGCAAACAAACAAAAAAGACACTTTACTTTACACGTTTCAGTTAGCACTGTCTATTTAAGAGTTAATAAGTCTTTATCCCCTGTAATATAGATCATTTTTGGTTTTTTTTCCTGTAAAATATTTTTTTTGATTTACTCCCTGTAATTTTTTGTTTGTTTTGATTTACCCCCTAATAGGCCAAACAAAAACCAATTTTTTTTTCAAGAAATTTTTGTTTTTGTTTGGCCTATTAGGGAGGTAAATCAAAAAAAATATTTTACAGGGGGAAACCAAAAATGACCTATATTACAAGGGGGTAAAGACCTATTAACCCTCTATTTAACAATCGTGAAAGAATCAAGAAAATACTGAAAAAGAAAATGCTGGGAGGCGCCTGGAAGTGTTTGTGTAACTTCATCTCAAGTGTTTTTACACTTTGATCATAATATATGCTTGCAAGTTTTCGCTCAAGTGTTAAGATCATTCTTAATTCCGACGGGACATTGTTATTTCAAATAGGGACCATGATCTTTAAAGTACTCTTTATTCCGAAGGGACTTATATTATCGAAGGGACTATGTTTTTAAGAGCATTCTTAATTCCGAAGGGATATTAAACCGAAAAATGGACTATGGTCTTAAGAACACTTTTAATTCCGAAGAGACAGAAAAAAGGAGATGAAGAGAAGAAACACTCGTCAACACAAGTCAAGAAAGGGAGAAGAGAGAAAGAGTTCCCGACAACTCAATGAAACTCTTTGGTGTGTTTTTTGAATTGAGTGGAGTCATCTATTTATATAGAGATTCTGTAATTGTTTTAGCAAAAATTGCAAGAGCGGTTACTTTAATTGATAAGATTAAAATAGAGTTTATCCATTAATCAGTTTAACAACACTTGTGGATAGGATCAAAAGAAACAAATCCACAAAAGTGGAGCAAACAAACTATTAGAGTTGAATGAACGAAATATAAGAAACTCAATTAAATTATTATTCTTATCACAACCACCAAAAGATAAACTTATGGGAAGTGATGTTCTCGAATAAAAATAATGATTACTATTATTTTTATCATTATCAAGTATTTAAAATTAAATACCGCAATTTATGTGTGTGTTCTATTTTATGTGGGACCCCCACACTCTATTTTTCAATTCACACACCATTAGATCAAAGTATAATTACTTGGTGTTTAATCTTCCAATTTTTCATCCAACATCACATCAATGTTCCAACAATCCCCCACTTGAATTTAAAAAATGGTTTCAATAATAACGTCAAAACTTTTCTATAAGGTTGCTAATAAACAAAGGTGTCACCTACAACTTGAACCTTTGCATAGCGGATAATATTCCGATTTACAAGAGTTGATTATAGCATTGAACTCTATCTCAGACATAGAACCCGCACGCAAACCTTTTCCTAAGGTGTATTCTAAAAGCTCGTGTGTTTATGGGACCCCCACACTCTATTTTTTTCAATTCACACAACATTAAATCAAAGTATTATTACTTAGTGTTTAATCTTTCAATTTTTCATCCAACATCACATCAATGTTCCAACACCGAGTAAAACTAAGCTTTACAAAGAGGGTAGCTGGAGCCAATATAGAAGGAGCATGTACACAATTGAGAAATGCCTTGACCTCAGGTAATCCACATCATATCAGCATTCTGTAAACGCCCGAGGATGCATGTTCTACAGTAAAAATGTCAGTATTCTATTAATGTTGTTGGAATTATTATTAATAAATAGAAATGGAGCAAGCAATAGCATGATAGAATAGTGCATATATACTTGTGATTGAGTATGTATGATAGAATGGTGAGAAGCTTAAAACGGGCAATATTCTCAACTCCAATGTTATTGAAGAAGTCAACAATGATTGTGCCTAAACCAATAAGAAATAAAATGATCCATTTGAGGATGAAATAATGTGATATCTCGGTCATATAAGAGTAAAAGAAAATAAAGTAAAAGTTAGTGAAAAATAAACGAAGAAAAGAATAAAAATTAAGTTAGAGAAAAAGAGAACTTGAAAGAGAGAAGAAATAAATAGTTTTTCAAATAAAAAATATAAATAGTAAAAATGAAATGTGATAGTGAGAGATGAAAGTTGAGAGAGAAAGGGTGTGAAAGATAAATACGAGGGAGAGAACAAATATGACGTGAGAGTGAGAGAAAGAGAATATGAAGGAGAAAAAAAGACAAAATGTTTGTTGCAAAAGGGAAGGGAAATTTATGGTTAATTTGTTATGAATTAAAATAAAAATTATTTTGACATTGAATAATTTATGAGACGTTTGTTTTATGCAAAAAGTTATGCCTAGGAATAATATTTTCACGAATTTGTTGTTAAAAAGTCATCCTTTGATGTTTTAAAGATTACAAACATATTAAATTTATCTCATCTTTTAATTTACTAATTTGTTTTGTGAAAATTGTTTCATAAGAATGATCTGGTATCACAAGACAAATAAAACATTTATATCAAAGGAAAAATTACCAAAAAGGCGAAATTTGACTTTATAAGAATATTTAACTTTTGAATCATTGAAATCAAAATTAAGACATTTGTGTTGCCTCGCCAAAAGAAGACATTTAATTATGACATTGATTCTTGGCAAAATGAAAAAATATTTGTTTGGGGCCTTATTGACCTTTTCGATCCATTAAGGAAAAAAAGCAAAGTCCATTAAGCAAATTATCTCATAAAGCCTTAAAGCACATGAGAATTAAATATGACATCATCAAAAGGACAAAAGAATGACATAAATATGTCACTTCCACACAACTATCAACATCTCATTACAGCTGGAAGCCTTTAACGTCGATGCATAATGTGGATGGACATCCAGAACGTTCTGGATGTTTAAAATAACATCTGGGCAGAAAGCACTTTATTTTTAGAAGAAAAGAGAAATCAATAGGAGCCTATGGCAACTGGTTTTTGTTGTCCAAACAGCCCTCTACACTTGATCACCAAGTCTCGCTGCATTTATAAATACAAGAGGATTTGAAGGATCAAAGCAAGAGTTTCAATAGCAAATATATTCTCTCTTGAGTGAAATCATCACTACAACTTAAAATTTTCAATTACAAACAAACTGCAAGCTTTCTCACTATATCTTTGGATCATAATCATTCGAGTGTGTTTATTAAAATCTCAAACATGTGTTGAGAAATCATGATCCAACAAAACCCTTCATCATACAAATGGTATTTTTATTCTCAGGACTATTCGTTACAATAGTTTGAGAAAGAATTGTACCAGACTTTCTTGTGTGAAAGAAAAGAATTGTAGAAGTCTGTTGAGATTGATAATAGAGAGTGTAACAAAATAATCTGCTGTGAACAAGAACATACAATGATATTCAGAAGTTTATGATAGTTGGATACTATAATGGACTATCTCACACAAAGTGTGGGGGACTGAAAGTAGTTGGATTTGGTAAACCAAGATAAATCTTTTGTGTTATCTTCTTACCTTTATCTCTTTATTATTTGCTCTAACACTACTCACACACTTTCACAATATTAATCGTTATTATCTATCCATAATTTTCTTGTCCTAACTAGATACAATTAATTGATCCAGAGTTATTTGGTATTAAATCAATTAGCAATATTGTTTAAATCCACTGCTATACCACCCTTCGAAATCACATGACCAAGAAAACTCACTCCTCACAGCCAAAACTCACACTTCGACAACTTACCAAACAACGTCTTCTCCTTCAAGGTGTGCAACACAATCCTCAAATGCTCAGCATGCTCCTCCGACTTTGAATACACAAAGATACTGTTTATAAACATTACCACAAACTAGTCCAGATAAGGATGGAAGATCCTATTCATATATTCCATGAAAACACCTGACACATTAGTCACACCAAATGGCATCACAAAATATTCATAGTGACCATATCTAGTTCGGAACACAGTTTGTGATATATCCTATGCTTTTACTCATATCTGGTGATATACTGATCTTAAATCAATCTTACTAAACACTTCGCATCAACCAACTGATCCATCAGATTCATCAATCCTCGGGAGAGGATACCGATTCTTTATCGTAACCTTGTTCAACTGCCGATAATCCACACACAACCTCATAATGCCATCATTTTTTTTAACCAACAACGCTAGAGCTCCCTACAGCGAAACACTAGGTCTGATAAACTGCTTCTCTAGCAACTCTTCTAACTGCTTCTTCAACTCACCTAATTCCGATGCGGACATCCGACACGGCGTAATTGAAATAAGACTTGTTCCTGGCACCAAATCAATTGCAAAATCTACTTTCCTCTCCGGCGGTAAGTCAGTAATGTCGTTTGGAAAAACATCTGGAAATTCTCGCATTACTGGCAAATTGCCTACTTCTTTCTCACTACTTTCCTTCAACGAAGCAAACATCATAAACACACTATCTTCACCATCCAAAAGATACCTTCCCTTGTCAGACCCAACACACCCGAAGCATCCTGCTGCTCCCTCACTACGCTCAAACCCACCTAAAAGAACGGAACACCAAAACAAGTACCAACAGTACTTCCGTACACATCGCATACAACAGGAAAACAAACAACAGATAAGAACAACACAACAAACATTGAAGGTATTCTCATACCATTCGCATACAAACAGAAAGAATCACCCAATTTTGGTCCGGATAAGACCGACATGGCTCTAATACCAACTTGTAACACCCTAAACCCTTAAAGCGATGAATTACGTAAATAATACAATTATACAAAGGATCTAGATGTTACATCTTCAATAAGTTCAACATGCATCAATAATTTTCTCTAAACATCGCTGTGGAATAATAATAACACCTCATCAACAGCTATAATAAAAACATCTCCAATTAGTCATGTCAACATACTACACATATCATCATCAATACATAGTCTAAAAAATCCTCAACAATCATAATAGAAATAAACATCAAAGGTCGAGCCCTAATTAGAGCCCTAAAGACTAAGAAACAAAAATCAGTGGACGAGGTAGCTCCAAAGCTAACCTCCAGCAACTCACCAAGCTAAAGCAAATTATTCATGCACGCCGTCTACCCATCCACACGAATAAGGTAGGCGGTCAACCAAATGATCATTGGGGGTTAGTTCACAATTCATAATTAAACATAATCAAACATAAACATTCAAGGATTTCATGCATAACACATATACATACTCAAACTTCCTAGAATATTAACTCCACATTAATATTATTTTCCCCTATCATATCATACCAAACATATTCATTCATTAATCAAAATTTAACACCTTAACAATATCGACCGATACAAGAATTTCTTAACTCATTCTTTATTTAGCTTAATCGACTCAACAAATACAATTCATCATTTCAAAAGTATAAGAAAATAAATCATCGTCACCAAGGAAATCACCAAATCATATACATATAATTCACACTTCATTGCTAACACCAAAATAATCATTATCAATTAAAATCATCAAGTGTACAAGTATCACCAAAATAACAAATATTATCATGTACACATCTTCACATGTTCACCAAATTTCACCAAGTACACAATTCACCAAGTTTCACCAATGCACATAATCACCGAACACATAGTCAAATATGACATGACTCACCAATTATCAAATGTATGTGATGCGCCTAGACACGACACTATATGCATGTGGTACCAAACACCGTCAAGGTCGTCACCTCAAATACAACTGTATCATAAACACCGTCGTTGAATACAAAGTATTCTAATCACCTTCATTGAATATAAATATCCTAATCACCGTCGTTGGATACATAGTATCTTAATCACCGTCCTTGGATATAAATATCATACTTATGAATGCATGAATATATGACTTAATCATGCATACGTTCAAACAACACCTCACCAATATAAACACCGACATTTTTCATACATGCGATCACCATCAATTTGCATGTAAGAATTCACCACCAAAATTAATTCATCACCATTTAAAATCATAATCATAATCAGCACCAAAGCATAATCATATTTATCACTAAACATCCATCAAATAGTTTTCACCAAAAAAGAAACATCTTCTCCTCACAATTCACAAGTCATATTCAGCAAGAGTCATCACGGAATCATCAAATTAAAACCACCAAAGAATTATCATCAACAGTAATCACCACAAAGAAACGACAAAGTTTCAAAATCACAAATTGCATCAAAACGGACAACTAACTCCATCATGACATTCACCATAATAAACACCCAATTATCATTGATTCATTCTTATTTTATCATATCATCATGAACATAAAACCAATTGCAAGTTATCCGGTCATGAAACCACATTTCAACAAAATTCGTCTATTTTCACAACTTTTAATATTTCCCAAGTAATTCAACAAAACAAGATAAACATGATCTAACACCTCCACCAAGCATATACACTACCCACATATGAGCATGGTAGCTCGTGCATATAGACATCATAGGCCAATTTCAATTGATTTCAAGATTTCACTAAGTTCATCTATGTTTATAAAAACTAGCATTTTCCGATTATTCCATCAAAATCAAAGTAACCAAGTTCAAACGCCTCAACATATATACACAATTCACATATGAGTGCAGTAGCATATACATATACGTTTTATAGGCCAATTCCGATTAATTTTAAAATTCACCTAAGTTCGTCTCACTTTAACACTTTTCAAAAGAATTTCATTTTTCAAAGCAAAGCCATGTTAAAGCTCACGAACATCATTCAAAACATATTTATAAATCAAGATTACAATAAACAACCCTAACCCAACCCTTTTCCTTTGAGCAAAACGAGTTTCGGAAAATCATGCGTTCTTGAGCATTTTTCAAAAAGTATGATTCGATTCACAAAACTAAGTTCAATCCAATTCCTTTGATGTTTCCAATGGTTTAGAAAGCTTAAGTACAATTAAGTACATCAAAAGAATCAGTTTAGACGGTCCGGATCAGCCCCGGAGTGCCCGGAACGCCAAAATCATGAGTTGTTGTACTGAGGAACTCGCTATAGCAAGTGATCACACGCTACAATGAGTTTGACAGCACACATCAAACCCATAATTTTGGTTCCTCTCGGGAACTCACTCCAAATTTTCACAAAAACCCCAATTTGATCCCCTTTGACCTAAATTTGTTTCCTAAACTTGTTTACTAGTTTACATACATCAAAAGGCAATCAAAATCACAACAAATATGGAATCATAACATCAAATCACCTCAAATTCATCACCTAGTTCAATTTTCACCAAAAAACCACAATTTTCTCATTTTTCATTCAAACTTCATAAAAAACCACACCAATTCAAACCCCATCAACATACAAATATAAACAAACATTTATGAAGTGAATTCAAATATGTTTCAACAATAATCACTCACCAATTCATGATTTACACTCAATTAATCAAAAATCATCAAAACAACTTATCAACAACAACAACAATTATGAAGTTTAAGCACATAACACAACAATTTCATGAAGTTTATCGTACCCACAAATTCACATGAATTAGGAGCACACAATTCATCATCAAAAATCACCAAAAGTCACAATTAACACAAAAACACTTAAGCTCATAATTGAAAATAGAAGATTTTGACTTAATTGATGAAAAGAAACCACCCCTCCTTACCCCTAGCTCTTGATTCCTCTAGTTTAAGCTTCACTTTAGCTCCTAGCTCTTCAAACTCTAAGCTCTCTCTCTCTAGCTTCCTCTTCTATCCTCTTGATCCACTTTCTCTCTATCTCTCTCTCAAAATATGGTGTGAAATGAGTGAATGAATGTAAAGACCTAATTTTCTCACAAGTGTTGTGTTTATATAGTCACCGCATAATTGGTCTAGGTCTCTGATTGTTTTAATGGACTCAATATTCTTACCAACTAATTTCCCAAAGTTACTACTCATTTAAACCGTGAAAATAACGAATAATTATCGTTTCTAAATAATTACCTCAATTCACTAGTAACTTAGTAAAAATAACCATTCCCATTTAAAATAAAAAAATAATCCTCTTAATAAGATGACTAATTTACCCTTGCTCACCAAATGACTAAAATACCCTTGAGTCTAAAATGACTAAAATATCATTCTATGCCAAAATCCACTAATCCCAAATAAAATACACACATATACAATTAATCACACCTAGGGCTGCAATGAACTGAACCAATTCGAAAATAGTTCGAGACTCGATTCAGTAATTAATCTGTTGAACTTGGTTCATGAACCAATTGAATCAAACTTGAGTTAAAAATTAAACTCGTTAAATAAATGAGTTGAACTTAAACTATGTATAGTCTATTTCGTTTGGTTCATGGACCAACTCAATTATATACACATATATAATGTCATACCCATACACTTGTATCAAGCTACTTATATTTTGTATCAAGCTACTTATATTGGCCCACCAAATTATAAAAATATATAAGTTCCTAACATGTTAAAAATACATGCAAAAATAAGAGTACAAACATGAAGATATTACGAAAGAATTGATCGAGTTTCAAGTCTGTTAGGCATTGTAAAATCATTACCCCGTTGTTAAACGAATTACCAATTTCTTAACAGTTTTACATTTATTATTACTATCATAAAATAAAAAATGAGACCTATAACATTGTGCTGTAAAAAAAGACATGGCCTTCAAAATAAAAAAGATACAAACGAATGTTTAGAGGTATAACATAGTGCTGAAAAAATGCTTCAAACCATGAAACAACTATAAGAAAATAGTTCCACATCGGTAGTTTTTAAGCAATTGAGAGCTAGAGTGGCTATAAAAAGAAAAGCTAAGTACACGCCAATGGGACTTGGATTTTCTGATGTTACAGCAGGACGCTGTAACAAATTAGGGCCGTTCGATTTGATTTAATGGTCAGGATCATAAAAGTGCTTTGTAATCTAAGCCATTTGATGTGATAGCAATGGATGTGATTTAGTACAGCGTGAAACTGCGTGCTACTTGGTTTTAAAACCAAACGTTCTCAGCCAATCATATGATTAAAATATTATGGTGTTTGGTTTTTGGTTTGGCATACATTTTTTTTTATTTTTTTTTTGGTTCATTTGGTTCGAGCTATCGAGCCGAACCGAGTTGTTCGTGAGCTTGAATCGAGTCGAGTATTGAGCCGATTTAATTTTTATTGAGTTGAGCCGAGCTAAGTCAGGTTCGACTTGGCTTGGCTCATTTCCAGCCCTAATCACACCCAAGCGCATATAAACACACATAATAAATAACTAAAATAATTCTAGCGAAAAACGGGATGTAACAACTATTTTCAAAATCAAAATTAATGTAGTGTTTCTATTAAATAACTTTTTATTTTATATGAAAAAGACTGTTCAATGTTTGCACCGCACCCGTTGCAGATTTTATTTACTTATATATGCATAAACAAATATATATATAAGAAAGTTTGATAGGATAAAACTTTAGAAACTCATGACTATTTTCAAAATCAAAATTAATGTAGCATTTCTATTAAATAACTTTTTATTTTATATGCAAAACATTGTTCAATGTTTGCACTGCAACCGTTATAGATTTTATGTACTCATATTTGCATAGACAAATTGTTATATAGATATATGAGAAAATCGATATGTTAAAATTTGAAAACTCGTAAATATTTTCAAAATATCAACCTTAATGTAGTGTGTCTATTAAATAACTTTTTTTTTTATATTTAAAACATCGTTAAATATTTAAAGCGTACTCGGAGATAATTTTATATGCTTATATATGCAGAAGAAATATTTATGTACCGATATATGATAGCCGATATGATAAAATTTTGAAAACCCGTGACTATTTTCAAAATATTAACATTAGTGCAGTGTTTCTATTAACTGTTCAATGTTTGCACCGTTTCCGTTGCAGATTTTAAATGTTAATATCTTTTTATTTTTGAAAGAAAATGATTATATCTTGTGATGAGCATTACTTCAATTTTTATATATTGTTAGTAGATTTTAGTAGATATGACCATTATCCGTAATTAATTTTAAAAAACAAATAAATTAGTTTCATAGTTATCCGTGTAAATTGGTTACACTTGTGATAAACATTATCCGTAATTAATTTTTTTAAAAACAAATAAATTAAATTTTGCAAAATGACCATTATGCACATTAAATTAAGGAGATCATGAGTTTTAATAAGGACGATTATGAAATTTTACTGTACTTCAATTTTTATATATTGTTAGTAGATTCGTCCTTAAGCAAAACTCATTAACCACTTAATTCAATCACTTGGTTATTTGATTTTCAATATATAAGATGACATCACTTCCAAAAAAAAAAAAGATAACATAATTGTGATTTAATCTTGAAGAAAATCAAATAAAGTTAGACACAACTCCTTTTTCACAACAAAGATCTTAACGCGAGCAAGATCATTTTTCACAGCAAACATTCCTTGCGAGCATCCCAAAAGACACAGCTCCTTGGCGAGCAACGTAAACTCCTTAGCAAGCATCCTGAACTCCCCACAAGCACAAAACCATCTTGAAGATAACCAACTCCTTACGAGCATATATAAGGGCTTACCTGTTCTTAGTAATCGTAACCTGAGGGAAATTCACAGTTTTTCTAAAAAATCACAAGTGCCATACAAACACTTAATTTTAACACTACTACGCCCCCTCGAATATAAGGTTAATCCT
>Ga0315915_1008175_pt1 | contig 12288 bp, 4 predicted proteins | sample MpolbnodulesMG_FD_207738 | JGI IMG/M metagenome (GOLD analysis project Ga0315915, IMG submission 207738) | Medicago polymorpha root nodule microbial communities from Los Angeles, California, United States - branched nodules | ecosystem: Host-associated > Plants > Roots > Nodule | place: USA... | reverse complement strand
CTGATTATGGGAAGAATTTCTACACGAATTGTAACATAGGGTAAAACCATTGCAGGATATGATTGAATGTGAGCAGTTCTACATGTTCCCTCTTTTAATTTAAATAAATCTGAACCACCTATTTAATATATTGGTGTTTTTCTCGTGGTTCACCGGTGAGAGACCTAATTGGACCCTCACCCTAGAATCCACCTAATATCATACCAAGAAAGGGAGAACAATATGCCAATAACTTTTCTTTTTCTTAAAACAGGTCAAACAACACCAAAAAATTATCAACCTTATATTTTAATAAGAGAGAAATAAAATAATTAATAACAAATTAAGGAGTATCTCATATAGTGATAATCTCCTATTAACATTTGTTCAAAAAAAAAAAAAAAACTCCTACTAGCATCTTAATGTGCTTCCTTTTCATTTATTGTTAACATAATATGAGCCGTTGGATTAAATAATTATAACAATTGAGATTTGGTGTAAGTCTCTTTAGACTTACACTTGGTGTCAATGGATCCTGCCTCATACATGTATGCATGAATATTTTAGTAATTTATTTAATTTATTAACGGGTATGGATACCCGCGGGTACATGTATCATCAAATCCGTATCCGTGTCCATAAAGTAACGAGTAGTTAAATACCCGTTTATAATACTCGTGGATACCCGTTTAACTACCTGTCCCGTGCCCATGACATATTTTATCCACAGATACCCGCAGACATAGATTTTTTTGCCACCCCTAATAAATGCAAACAAAATAAATGCATACCAATAATATTATTTTAGAACAAATGAATGGCAATATTTAGAAAAGAAAGATGTACGTACACTTTTATTTTGTTGAAATGGATAATCAAATGATTCGACTTAAGATGGTTAATAAACTTTAGCTAAGAATAAATTATCTAGGAGAATCAAAATCTAAATACCCGTTAAAATTTTGGATTATTAAGATCCATTTTTCGTGCTAATTGTAGATGGTTAAGATAAAAAAAATATTCATAGAACTACTTTAAATTTGGTATTAGTCAAATTAAGATTGCTGCAATAATATTTGTATGTTTATATGGAGAAAGGTGCAATTGGGCAGGTGAAAAGTTTACCAACCTAACGAAAATGCAACATTGTGGCATAACTTTACGAGAACTAATCACATGCACAATCATACATTACCAACAAATTTAGATAAACATTTTGTAAAAAAAAAAATTTAGATAAACATTTTTAGATAAAATAAGAGAAAATATGATGTAGATTAGCAATCAGTGGAACTGTGGAAGAAAGAGATGAAAAGAGTACTCTAAAAGAGACAATTTTCGCAAGAGAATCGTATATTTAGAGATTTTTATTTACTTTTTAATAAATCGTATATTTAGAGATGAAAAGGTATACTTATTTAAATTCATCAAATTTATATTTCTAGCATTAACCATAACGATCAACGGCCGTTAAATTTAATTAACAATTCCATGAGGAACTCAACAACTACTGCATGATTACATTATTAAGTCTGTAATTTAGTCTACACATAAGTGGAGGTACCGGGGTTCGAACCCCAATCATGATATCTAGCCTAACAATTTTGACATTTTGTCAGTTGAATTATGACTTCTAAATGACATTATTATAAAACTTAATTGTACACTCTTAATTTTCCTAACCTATTCAACAATTCATTTCTTTCTATCTCTCTTTTATCAAATCATTTATTTATCACATCACTCTCTTTATTATTGCTATCTTTGTCTTGATGTAGAATTAGTAATAGCCTAATAGGTGTACTAAATAATTCCCAATAATAAAATGAATCAAATAATGAGATGGAGACGTAGTATTATCTTTCTTGAGGTTTTGAAATTTTGTTGAAACCTGCGAAGCAATGATTACAGAGAATCATGTGTTAAACTTGGTGATGATATGAATATCTTCCTTGATCCCTAAAATAAAGAAAATGAATATCTTCCTAGAGTTTCTGAATAAGATACTGTATTTTCATGTACCTTCCTCACACAAGTGTTTTTGGTCTTGATAATATATGCATCTAAAGATATCTTATCTTATTTATCCAATAAAAGTAAAAGTATGGAAAATGTTAACTAGTGCTCCCGAGACACTGGTTAAGGAAACCAAATATAGTATAAGGACTTTAGAACTTGTGTAGTCAAAGTTAAAAAAGTGTAAAAGATTATGTTTTCAATGCAAATATTTCCTTTTTTATTTCCTTAACTAGTGTCCCGGGGGCACTAGTTAATGTCATGCTAACTAGTGCCCCAGATGCACTAATTAAAAAAGTAAAAAATAGAAATTTTTCATTAAAAATAACTTTTTGACTTTCATAAAGTTGAACATTTTACTTTTAACTAATTTTCAATGTAAAATTTTTATATTAGTTTATTAACTAATGTCCTCGGATCGATTATGATGTTTGTCATCAATCAAATGCCCATAATTATCTTAAAGCATAATCACCTTTTTATGTCTTCACCTAGTGATATTCTTCAAATGATAATAACGAGTCTTCCTATTGCCATCCATTAACCACTCATGACGAAACCATTGGAAGGAACCATATTAACTCTTCTTGATAAAGAATGAAGTTTTGCTCATGATGCAGCTTAACCTTTGAGTCCAATTGTAACTCTTAAAATTTGTGATTGAGTCTAAGACAATCCCATAAAACCTTCTTGTGAGGTGAAGATTGCTCCCACTTATAAACATATGTTCAGACTATCTTTTGTCCGATTTAAGACTCTTTAGCACAGTCCCTCATGACAAACACTATTAGGTTTGGTTCGTGGATATAAATGATGGGTGACCCGATAGCGGAAATTTGATAGCAAGTGATCCAATAGATCTTAACGGAGATACCATGTAAGAATTATTGGTCGTGTCTCATTTGCATTGATAAAGTACATATATTAAGCCTTGTGTGCCAAACTTAAGCTTTGTGTGTCAAGCTACAAATTAGTGCTAATTAACTTTCTTGAGGTGCAAGATCTTCGAGGTCCAAGTTTCATAAGATGCAAGTTCCTTTAGGTTGAAGTTTCATAATGATAATTATTCTAATACACCTCCGTTGTCGAAACTAGAGGTGAGCAAATGTTCAGACTATCTTGGAAGTCATCAAACCAAGTGATCGGTGTAATCTTAAATTGAGTGCTAACAAGTGGCAAAGACAAAAAAAAAAAAAATGTGATAAGTTCTAGTTCTAGATAGAAAATGTTAATTTTTTAAATTTTAAACCGTTGAATACACATTTTTTAATATATAATTTCTATTTTAAACTTATTAACAAATACACTTATGACATTTGTTAGCCTTTCTCACATTATATCATATCTATAATTTTTTTTCTCTTTCTATTTTTCTCTTCATTTTGGAGTGTATCAACTCAATTGTGTGGAATTTTTTTTTTTTTTTTTGTATCATACCCTTTGTTTTTTAGTATTCAAAGAATCAAATGACATTTATCCTCTATCTTGATATCTCTAACTCTCACATAGGGGGCAGAGGGGCCATGTTGTCGTGTAGTACTTCAAGGATATGAAACCCAATGGCCGGCCGGAAGGTCTTAATCGGTGGACAGTGCACAGAATTCTGAGGTGATATCAATGGTGTTTCTATTCAAACCTTACACAATTATTTATATCTTCCTTTTATTTGAAATGTATGCAACTTGGCGTATATTTTTTCCACCGCAGGAATCTATAAAAATAATCTCATCTGTCTCAAATTCAAAGTATATGACGAGCATGGACATCAATTGCTAAAGACTAGAGAGAAGAATAAAACGAGAAACACATTAGTTCTTAGAAACGATTTTCTTCGACAATTATTAATTTAAGTGTATTACGTTACGTACTATATGATTAAGATGTACTACCTCCGTCTCTAAATATAAGACTATTTTGCCAAAATCACATGAATTAAGAAAGTTGATATTTGTATTAAAGTTGTTTGTAATCACTCTTGTTTTTATAATTTTTACAATAATAACAGGAAATATAGATAGTCTAAGTTTGTGTTTGGTTCCCTTTGAGTATATTTTGTGTTATAGACAACATTATTGAAAAAATAAATAAATACAAAACTATGAATTTTTTACGGGAAATATAAAACTGTGTTACTCGGTTGGTAGCTCGATGGATATTGGACATTAAAATGCAGGGATCGGAGTTTGAATTTTGGGTTCTCCACTTATCCACATTCATAATTTGTAAATCTATCCATTAAAGAATACTTGACGAAAAAAGTATTGGTATTCAATAAAACTCCATGTTACCAAATGATTTGCTTTCAAATGTTTTTGTTTTGGCGCGCAATTGATTTTCTTTATTGATCAAACTGATGTATATATACATCTTAATCATATAAGTTGGTGTGTAATGTAGAGTGATCAAAGGTAAAAAAAAAATTGCTTAGCCCTCACTGCACGCCTTAAAAGGTGCTGCTACATTTTGACAAGTTTTGCTAAACTTGTTTACGTTTGAAGATTTGCTTCTTAGAGAGTGAAAGATTTTTTCTTCTAATAAGAGAATAAGAGAATTGTCATAATTTTCTTAGTGTTTACATGTGGGTCATCTTTTCCCACTTACTTTCTCTTCACTTCCCTTGTTTTTTTCCACTATCATGTTATATAATTAACGCGTGTTATTTCAGTTCATGTCTTTTATTCTCATTTTTAGTTTGACCACATTCATTGGGTCCATTATTATTTATATACATACATGTAACACATCCATTTCAAAATATAGTAATATTAACTTTGCATTAAATTTTCACATATATCAAAGTTTCTTTTTTCGTATTTTTTAGAGATTTCATCGACTGAGTATGATGTTGTGTTGTTCGTCGTCTTATACGGCGTTGTTTGTTTTCGTGTGCGTCTTGTTGTAGTGTTCGTTTAGTTCATATTGAAATATTAGTTTCAGTCAATCACAAATTTTGAACATCAATATTGTAGATTCAACATTTACGTTTTTAACGATATTGATTATGTTATTCTATACGATGTATTTTATCAATTTAAATGAATATCGTTTTGTTTTTGTCAAAAAAATATTAACTTTACATTAACACAATAATAAACATTGCTAGTGACATGTTAGTTTGCTTTAATCTAGTTTTAACATATCAATAACCAATTAAAAATTCTTAGATTTAATAATAAGATATAATGTTATCACTCTATCTATCAGTTTTAACTAAATAAAATGTGAGTTGCAGGTTCTGAGATCAGAGCACATGTTAACTGATCTGACATTATCATATTAACAGAAAACTGTCACAAATAATATACACTAACATCTATGATTAGTTAGGAGTCAGAGATCAGTTATAACTTTGTTCAAACATGTTGCTGCTTTGTACAATGAATTATTAACTCTTATTTCTATAGTTTTAACATGCAGTGCTCAACGGTCCTAAACGCCAATTTTGTGGTCCTCCACAATTGTATTACAATTGCAGTTTATAGGTTACATTTGTCTATAGCATCAAGCATTGCTTGCAACATAATATTAGTTTGTGCAACACCGACACTTCTAATTAGTAACGTATATGAGGTTGGACATCGATACAATATATTAATATGTTTGATTACATTCAATTAATTCATTTTTTTTTAAAATTTTTACCTGTGTCAGCATGTCAAAATATCCGTGTATGTGTCAGTGTTTCATATATGGTATCCAAATATGCAATTTAAACCATGAATAGATATGTGTCTAATTCAGGATGCACATGCATTGTTTGAGTTTTAAAAAACTGCGCTACTATTATAATAAGGCAAATGGTAACGGGTGGGACGCATATTAAGGAGCTCAACATAGAAATATTCATCTTAAAAATTATGCATTCAACTTTTTAAAAGTTAAAATATTATATTTTTAATACAAAAGTTTTATTTTTTTAATCCCTAACATATGCCCTAAATGTACGAGTTAACAAAACCTTTTAAAATAATTCAAAATTTTCATCCACTCATCTTAAAGTCCTTCATATGCCACTGACTTAAACCTTGCGAATTTCATCATTAGATGTATTAAAAAATGTCACCAACTTGTGTTAATTAGTCATTAACTATTTTAAATTATCTGTAGCATGCATTTCTTGATCTGGCAGGCCAATTATAGGCTTGTGATTCAGATATGTAAGTTGCATTGATCTTGGCTATAATCTAACTTTCTGTGGACAAATTTCTAAAATTTGAATCATCGTGCCTTGGTTGTTATTGGGAACAATGATAGGCTATATTTGTGGACTTATCAGAAATTCATGATATTTTGACCAAGAAGATCAATCATGAGAGAATAAACATTGTGATTGCTATACCTGCAATGAAGCTACTCAACAAAAAAAGTTTGTTGATAATTTGTACAAGTTATAATTTACTTTTTGAGTCCTTGTATGATTGTATCTATGGTTTATAATTAATCATATAATCTACCTTTGTGGTTGGTAATGTGGACGGACAATATGTACCTACCTATGTGAATGTGAGACATTCTTTATATGTATACCTAAATATGTATAGGTACATATAGCTTCTCTTTCTATCTCAAAATATCTTGCTGGAATTTACTCTTGAGTGATTAAGTATGAACTAAAACTTATTCCTAATTCATATTATACTAAATTAAAATTCAAGAAAAATGAATCCTGTCTCCTTTTAGGGATTATTAGATTGTCAAGGGAAAATTGGATGATCACACAATGCTGTTGTAAGTCTTACTCAAGTAATATGAGGTCTTAACTTATTTCTTCATCATATATGAGGTTTGCCAAAGTCACATATGTTTGCTAAGAAGAGAATTTATTATTGTACATTGTTTGGTATTAACGAAACAACTCTTGGTTTGAACTTGGGATACCGAGAATCGAACCTGCAACAACTAGTTCTTACATAATCAATGTTGAGGTGTGATGATGACAACAAAACAATTCATGGTGATTTGAAGACAACGAACGATTCTAAAGGTCTAATGCTATTACTCGATTTTACTTAGAAAAGTGAAATCTAGGTCGTAGAAATAAAGGAGTAGTTAGAAAAGTGAAACTTAAATTAGTTAAATATAATTTAAAAATAATATAATTTAATAGAGTAAAACTAATTAGGTTTTACTTATATTCTAAACTAGTGGGAGATAACCTAAATTTCACATATGTGTTTGTCTATTCAATGATTAAACATCACCTTGATTAGTCATGGATGTGGAAATTGAGAACACTTTGAAATGTTTTGGACTTATGTGACCCTTGAGTCATGTGTAGTCCTACAAAATTTCCCTTTCATACTATTGTGGGTATATTGTTAAAGGTCCATTATACCTTATAGTACAGTGTAATTATTCGGAGAAAGGAAAGCCTAATGAGGATTTGTGATGGTCAAGGAGAGTGGCCTTTTTGACAAAGTATGTTCTTCAATCTTCTCCGCATGTAAGAAAAGGTTATAGGGGATAAGGGACCTATTTACATGTCATGGAGCAAACAATATAAAAGGTGGGTGCCACTTAGATATGAATGATAAAGGCTATTTTGGAGTTATTGTTTGGCAACCTTTACCAACGGTTAGCATCAATGTTTTGAAAATCTGACTAGGGTTTAGTTAGTTCAATTAGATGATTATAAATACATTTAAAGCTACAAAATATTAAAAAAGTTAAACAAAATAAATGAAAATTGACCAATTGTGGTTCATTTGCAATTTAATGAGTTTAATTTTGATTCGATTTGGTTCAGTCATATTGTAATATAATTCGAACAAACCAACAGTCAAGTTGGTCAATTCTGAACTGAACCATATTAAACTGATCAGTTCCATTCGATTTTTCAAGAAGAAAACTTACACTCGTTTCTCTCTTGCACAACATTGTAAGAATAATTATATGTTTGGATCCACGTTGAAATCTCTTCAACATGTCTTGGATATAATGGTGTTAGGTTGAAGAAAAAAAAACAAACGAAGTGTTTTTCTCAATAGAACCGTGTTTAACTTAAGCTCATATTTGAAGCTTCCATGGCAACTAGAATCAATGTTAGTATTTATTGGTGAGTCACAATTACATTATTTTTCTCTACTACGTTATTGTAATTATAAATTTCTTTTATTGGTGAAACATTTTCACTTTATGGACGTCCATCATTAAACCCATTTTGTCATACATTTAAAATCAATTTTAATCCAATCTATACCAAAAAAAAAACATTTCGAAGAGTTTGGCGTAAAATGTGATTGGGAAAACTCTTCAGAAACTGATGAAGGTTTCGATGAGTAGGTGGGATAGTCTGTGGCTTGCTTAATGCTAATCAGGTTAAATATGATAACGTTAATGTTTTTATTTCCTTTGAGATTGGTGGATGTCTTTATTCGAATCAGAATTGATTTAAATTAATTTGTTCTTTGTTTGGTTTTGTTTTATCTTTTGTGATTTTTCAGGATTGCTATTTATCCACGATTCTATAGAGAAAAACACTTGATAAAAATCAATTTTACTTGAATTTATCTAAACATAAATAAATTTAAATCAAACTTGTTTTTAATCAATATCAATTCTTTCAAACTCAACTCTATCAAATTCAATTTTCATAACCACATAACCTAATACACGCTAAATTGTTTACAATTTCTTGTACAAATCTTAAAAAATAGACAAAATCTTCAAAATAAAGTGGTAGTTTGTAACTAGATAAAAGATAAAAAGCAGAAAGCATTTTCTCAAAAATGAAACATACCCTAAGACTTAGTAGAACATAATAAATTATCTGAATGGATTGAAGGGTGACATTCAAATGGGTCCTATATGCCCAATTGTCTTGCCCTTCCTAAGAAAAATGACAGCTGCCCAACAAAAATTCATTCTTTTTCTATACATACTCTCATCATCCATGTGGCTCCACCCTCACACCCACTCTCTACCTCATCAATATCCCCATACCCTCTCCCTTCATGCCAGCTCTTACAATGCCTCACCCTCCACCTCACCTTGTATTCACTTTGAGAGGTTATTTGAAATATTGAGTATTGGTAGGTCCTTCGTATGTATACATTTGATTAGAGGTTTTTTTTTTAATGATCAATTTTAATATTGGTAGTAATCTTTAGTATCATAATCCTGACAAGGCCGGTCCCAAACCCGAGTAAAAGGAGAGTGTTGTATTAGACATCGACATCCAACGTAAAATTTTGTCGAATCTCTATGACATGGACTAAATACAAAATAGTGTGAAATTTATGATAGAACACTACGACGTAATTTGATCCATCTAGCACACCTCACTTAGTGGAAAAAGGTTTTGTTGTTGTTGTTGTTGTGGTTGTTGTGGTAATCGTTAGTATCATATCGAAAAAGGGGTCGAATTAGCGTCGTCTTTATCACTCATCTCCTTTATTTTTTTGGCTTGCCACCTTAGCCACCAAGTCAACCTTGTATTTCACTTATGTTAGTGGAACAAGTTTTTTTTTTTTTTTTTTTTTTTAACTTCAACTACTTTCAACTTCAAGTCTCTTTTGCTTGCTTTGTAAGAATGTTGCAATCCTAGTGGTTGTAGTTCTATGTTAGATAAGCATAGTTTCTTAAACTTTTGATAATTAGAAATTAAGAATGTTATTTTAAGCTATTTAATAAATTCATATATTACAGACCCAAAAAAAATTCATATATTGAAATGAAATTTTGTGGGATTTTAATTTGTCTATAATTATGAATTAGTTACATCACATTGGTGTCGATTAATTGAAACTATATTAACTTTGACCACCAAGTTATTTGTATTTTAGCTACAATTAGAAATAATGATCCATTAAGAAATGGGAGACATATTTCATTTCCTCTTTAACCAATGATTCTTTATCTTTACTTTTTCTCATGCGTTTTGCTATGATTTCACGTGTTCTTTTATTTCACCTCGTTTGCTAGCATGCTTTTAGTTCATTTGATCATCTCAAACTTTTTTTTCTTTCTCTTCTTCTACTTTATGCTTGCGTGTGACTTAGGCACTATCTTATGCCATATACAATGTTGCTACCTAACTTAATAGCAATTGATGTTAACACATTCCATTTCCTAACTTTCATATTACACTCCTATGTGTTGCTACAATCAAAATGTTTGGCGACATGAAATCACCTTCTTATGGACGGTTGATGATTTTTTTTTTCTATACACATGCAGTCAACCTTTGTTGGATGATCAAACATTGTGATCTTGTCTCAACACAAACCCTTACCTAGGAACATGATAAGAGAAAAGTAGAAAGTGAAATTATTGGATAAGTGGCAAAGCTGCCTTCATTTTCCAAAGATGTTTTTAAAGGTAGTGCTCTTCCAACTTGACAACGGAGCATAGAAGCATGAGTAGAAAACAGTTAGAAAATACAAAGAAAAAGGGAACTTTTACAAGTGTTTCTAGTGTTACAAAAAATGAAATGAGATTTGATTATTTTAGAGGAGCAGTAAATATAACTATTACTCCAACACTCCTTTATCTATTACTTTTGATTATTAGGTGAAATTAAAGTAAGTTCCATATTTTAAAAATGGATCTTTCATATAGTAGTGAGACTTTCATGAGTACTGCTTACACTTTTCTTATTTTATTTATCATATATTTTCTCAAGTAGAGATCTATTTGAAACACCGTATACACTAAATATGTTCACTTCTCTCAAATTTGATTCAATCATCTGTTCGCCTCGTCATGAGAGTGTAGCTCTTTCTGTTAGATCTCCGACGACTTTTAATCAGAAATAATCTACTATCATGAGTTTGATATCTCATATGAGACAAACCTATTAGATAGATGAGATTCAATTAGATCAAAGTTTATAATTCAAATCAAATTTTAGTATCTCATCCATTGATTTCATTTTTTTATATATAAATAGGATCACATTTGTTAAAATATTTAGTGAGGGTGATTTTAATTTTAAATTTCATTATCAATTGGATGTCTCACTTTTTACTATAATATAAGAATTTAATTTTTCTTTCTTTTTCTTTTGACCTTATAAAGTTCGTTAATTTGTTTATAAAATTAATCAATGGATTTGGAAGCTCTCTTAATACACTAGTGAGATGGTTCCATTCTCCACCCAGTTTTGCTCTCATTGTCTTACCACCATAGTTTGCCTCCTTCTTCTTTTATTGCACGAGTGGATTGCACTTATTGTGGCAGACAAGTAGCCGCAAGGAAAATATTTCGAATACAAAGTCAACACAAATTCACTTTATTGGATTCGAAGGATTTACATATTTTCTATACACTTCTATTGTCCCTTTAATTGCATTATCCCCGGCCAAAAATGTCATTAGATAAAACACTAGAGTGAGGAAAAATTATTAGAAATAATGATGTTTATTTTGAAATAAGTTGTATAGCATATTCTTTTGTCATTTTTGTTTTTTTAAAACTTATATGTAAGCTTGTGACGTTACAACATGCAAGCATCGAGTTTTGTTGGGAAGAAACATATGGTAAATTCAAATTCTACAAGTCAAAACACTATCACTCACCTACTTTGTAAATAAATATTGTTACTAGATCTTATGAGCACCAGTGGTATTAGAAAATAGTCCAATTTGATTGCATTGGAAAATTTAAAAGATACAAAGTGATGTATAATTTTCTCCTTAATAAATTGAGATAATGTCACACACAAGTTTGATGTTTAAGTAAAGATGTTCAACATAATAATATCAATATTGATAGTTGAGTTAGACTTCACATACACGATTTAGTGTATTTTATTATATCTTTTAAATCTTGTCCATGACAGCTGACATGATTCGTTTATCAAGTATAATTGAAAGGTTATGCATAGCAATGTCAAGCAAAATGGTCAAATATGAGAAAACGTGTTCTGACAATCAACATGCTTTTATACCATTTGCTTTTGACACTTTCGGTTTCCTAGCACCAGAGGTTGTTGACCTTCTACATAGAGTTCAAAAGGTCATGCATATAGCAATGTCATGTCTCCTAGGTCCATGAATGTTGTGTCCACGAGGATTGGTTTTGCCATCCAAAAAGGTCAAGCAGCGCAGCTTGTTGCCCGTTTGCATTCTATTCAAGTGTAAATAATGATTTTATTTTGATTTGTTTAAAAGTAAATCAATTTTCCTAAAAAAAAAAAAAAATTCTACAATTGAAAGGAAAATGTATAAAATTTTGTTTAGAAAAATTCTTATCCCACCTTCTTGCGTGCCATACATAATACGTTTGAATAATTTTGTCCTGATTCAAATTATATAATTTGAATCATGTCAAGATAAAAGTATTGTCTATGGT
>Ga0315915_1008169_pt1 | contig 12296 bp, 5 predicted proteins | sample MpolbnodulesMG_FD_207738 | JGI IMG/M metagenome (GOLD analysis project Ga0315915, IMG submission 207738) | Medicago polymorpha root nodule microbial communities from Los Angeles, California, United States - branched nodules | ecosystem: Host-associated > Plants > Roots > Nodule | place: USA... | reverse complement strand
CCTCCCTGTTCCCTTATTCGTCACCATTTGTGAGTCAGTTTTTTCATCCAACCTTAATGTTCCTTTTGCTGATGCGGAATTTTTTGGTTCAGTCTATAGAAATTCAGAAGAGAGTTGGTTCCTTCTCAATGGCGCTGGATACCATCAACAAGTGCCTCTCTGAAGCTATTTGTTCTCTTTTCCGTGGAAGGTTAGATGGTGAGAGCCGGACTGCCGGCCTTATCCATTCTGGCAATGAGATTTTGGAGACATATACTTACTACCCAGATGTCAGGTGAAATTATTACCTTTTATTTCCTTGCTCACATATTTCTCTGCTTGGACTTTGGGATAGTGATATTCTTAAACTTTGCATGATATTTCATAAATGAACCTTTTCAAGTTTAGAACTTATTCTGTGGTGATTTGATACAGATTATGCTTTGGTTCTTATTTTCATCTTTTCCCTTATCTTTTTTTCATGGAATGATCTTTGAGATCAAACCCTGCTTGTGTGTAACTTGGAAGTCCATTTTTGCCATATCCTTACTTCACGTGGCTATTGGTGGTAATTTACATGCAAAAACAGGTGGCACAAAGATGAATGACGGGTGATATGGGATATTGTAGTCTTTGTTAGGTGTTGGTTTTGTTTTTTCTGCCGTACCAAAAAAAAGCTATCAGCATAATCAATTTGTAACTTTCTTTATTAAATTTGTCAGTTTTGGCTCTTCAAACTAAATATCTATGGGAGTTTCTTTCAAGTTTCAATTATGAAGAATTTGTTGTTCATCAATCTATAGCATAGTCCTTAAGAAAAAAAAATGATCAATTGAATTCTTTTTGCAGTCATCAAGAGAGAGAGCAAGTTTTTGAGCAGCAAACTGTATTGAGACAACTTGAGTCAATATTATCAATTCACAAATTGTCAAGACTGGGGAATCATGTTGATGCATTAAGGGAGGTTGCTAAACTTCCATTTTTGCCTCTAGATCCCCGAGGACCTGATATTGCTGTTGATGTGTTTGAAAATTTATCTCTTCATGTCCAAGCTTGTATACCAGACCTCTTGAAGGTTGCTCTGACTTGTCTGGACAATGTGACAGACTCCGATGGATCAATTCGTGCTTTAAGAGCTAAGGTAATATCCCGTGGATTCCCTTCTTTTTTTGGTCTATATCCATCCATACTTTAGTTACTTTTGTTGAAGTACCATAATTTACTATAACTGTTCGCAACAAGTGTTTGGACTTTGGAGCACCGCCAGAAGTAATAAGCTTATGGCTCTCTTGAATGGAAAGCTTTTCGCTCAATCTGAGAAATATAACCTCTATCTTGAAGATGTCCTAGGAGTTGTCATAAAAAGTCTACACAAATATATGCTCATTATTTTATGGGATAACTACATTTAATACCTACCTTATGCCCTAAATCCAATATATTGTAGTTAGCAGCATTTATTCTGCTGGTCATTGTTTATATGAAATATACACCATAGATATTAAATCAAACATATACTAGCAAAAGTGAGGAAGACAAAATTTGGTTGATTTTGGATACAGAAATATAGTAAAATGTTGTGAACAACAGTGCCTTCAATTATATATCAGCAAGTAATGAACTTCAATCAAGCCACCAATGATTAAATATGTATTTGCTTTGTTATCGAAATATTAATTTATCCACTTCTTGACGGAGGCGGGTAAAACGATGGTTCAGACATGGTTGATCTAGACATGCTATTTTAGAGTTGGTGAAGCCTTTTGAATATCTGTCATAGTTTTAAAATAATACAGTTAGCCGATTGTTAAGTAGTATTAATGTGTTATTGTTTCACAATGGCTAAGTTTGCCTTTTTTTTGTGTGCAGATTTCCCGTTTTATTGCAAATAATGTAAAAAGGAATTGGCCTCGTGATTTGTATGAAAGAGTTGCACAGAGGCTGTGAAATTAAATGTACGGCGTCAATTGTTTAAGGCAACAGAATGTGTTTGAATGAAGATTCCCAGTAGTGTAAAACTTGTAAAGTAGTGTCAATGTCAATGATATTTGTGCTCGACCTATGACCTAGATATAATCCCAAGAACCAGAAAAGTGAAATTATGAATTTTCTCTTCATCTTTTCGTCTGATTTAGCCAGATGGTATTCACACGTTTGGTTTACAAGGACATTAATTTAAACTGCTCACTTCCATTTAATGCCTGCTAGAATGAGACAGTTATCAAATAGATCGCTACTCTTTTTCACTTTTTTTCCCATTACTTTGGTTGGAGCAACATGTCTTTAGTCGTAGGACTAGAAATAAGATTTGTCTTTGAAATGAATCGTAACCAAAATCCTATTGGAGTTATTAAAAAGAGAAATGATCTTGTTGGGAGTCATTACTTTGAATCATGGTTACGTAACAAAAAGAGATTTTTTTTTAATTCTATGATTAGATGAATGATTAGAAAAATACTATCCGACTTTTTGTTGTGTTCTGGGTTTTAAATACTTATGTGGAAAAAGTTTTCTCAAATCAAGGATATTGTCACTGTCATTGTTATGTCAGTTCTATTGTTTGTTTTGTAAACTGCTTTGCCTCAACTATAAGGATAAATTAAATTTCAACGCTGATTAGCCGCGACTATTTTTTTGCCATGACCAATTGCATGTAGAAGTCTTGTTACTTCTAGTTGGTTTTAAATGATGCATACTAAGTATAATGCCCATTGTAGTCATGACAATGTGTTAGATTTAATTAACTGCGTGTTCTTTATGATGTTGCTGCATGAGAAGATATAAATTTACTATTGTTTTGCTATAATTTTGTTATGATATTAATAATATTCTTTGGTTACATGAGAGAAAAAAGAACAAAAGCAAAAATTAAGTTTTGATAAAGAACACTCCTTGAGTGTCAGCTAGAAGCACCGATGACAGATTAGAAAAAGATTCATTAACTATGATCGAAGAGTCTAAACAATTATCTCATATCTTTGCAAGGATATCCACACAAACATTCCATTCGTGAAGAGTATGTTTCAAAACAAAATTCAAATCATGCTTCATTAATCTTTGATAGCCTACACCATATTAACATATTGGTGAAGTCAATGTGTTCCCATAGTCACCAATTGGACTATATGAAGAGAATCATATCAGAATAACAAATTACTTTTTTAAAACCCGTTTGTCAATTAAGAGAACTTGAATCTCTGCATGTAATATGTTCGACCAACTGACACTCCCATAAAAACCAAAATGAAAATTTCCCTCATAATTTCTCACTTGAGCCCCTGAATCATGATTTTTCCGGATTAGTCACTGCACTAATTTAAAACCATAGCATCTTGGGCACCACTTTACCAACAACTTCACGAATAGGTCGAGAAGTAGAAAGGGAATGTTTTCCAAATACTTGAAGAGTTAGTTGCAACTGAGTACTAACTAACATCTTTTACAAGTACATATTCTTATTTTTTAGTTTCTTACATGTGCATAAAACACTTTTTGGAAGCAACCTTAATTTAGCCTAGCTACCAGCTACCACACGTATCTTTTGCTTCAATGTTTACGACCATTTTTGTTTTTAGAAAAAGAAAGACTCCTGATAATACTCTCCCTCTTGTCCCTAATTATCACACTCAATTCCACTTATTATTTGTCCTTTTAATATAAGACCATCGATAATTTTCTGTAAAAAAAAAGACCATTAATATTTTCTATACAAAACTATCCTTATTCAATTTACCTTTAGGTAAATGTATTTTTTTTTTCTCACTTGTGATATCAGTAGTGATAAACATGTAGAAGTAACAGATTTTTAGCAAATGAACCATGCCAACAAGTGCCCTATAACACTAGTTAAGGAAGTCAAAAATTGAAGATTTGTATTGAAAACAGCCATTTTTAAACTTGTAAAAAGTTGAATACAACATTTTGTAACACAACATTGCTATATTTGTTTTAATTAATCAATGTTCTAACAGCATTAACTAACATTTTCCATTAAGAAATGTAACACTACACTTCATTACAATGGTTGAAGCCATAGTCAACATTCTCAGGAACGTAAGTGTTGTAGTAAAATTTTACAGGTGGGTAGCCATAGTTGAATGCTGTGACAGTCGTTGGTATCCAACCATTTGATCCAACCCTATGTAGGTACAGTTTGCAGATATCGTTTAAACACTGTCCAACTATGTCAAATGAAACCATGGTACATTGCTCGAACCTCCCAGCACGAGGATCATCTAGTCTTGGAATAAAAACCTACAATTATATATATACTATATGTATAGATATCAAACCAATCCATCACATAATTAATTCTAGACAAAAGAAAAAACCTTATATACTCCCTACATATAAAATGAAACTTTTCTAGTTAAAGTAGAAAAATATAAGTTATATATCTTGAAAATAAAAATAAAGAGATTAATTTCTTTGAACTGGCGGTCAAAAACTTCTTTACACATGCATCCAAGTAAATCACATCAAATAAATATTTGTAACGATATTTTATGTACTAACCATAAAAATGAAAACATGGAGGAATTTAATTGAATACATGCGTACAAATATTTACGGTCAGTGTATACAAATTAAATTCAAAACAACAAAAAAGAACCTCAGAGCCATGAGCATCTCCAAATGAAATACTGATTCTATCTGTTGTATGTGGTGGAGAACGGCAGCTTGTTTCTATGATCACCTTGTAATTGCAGGTACCTGTCGGTCTAGTCATTTTATCCTGATTATCCTGAAACATGCATATACAATAACATAGAACCTTTTATTTAAAATGTAAAAATATATGAAATTTGGATACATAAAGTATTCATTTGTATACAATTTTTATTTACATTTTCCTGGGCATAGTATAGTATGGGAGATTGATTTATTTGAGGTTGAATGACCAATGTTGGTGTTGCATGTGAGGAGGCAATGATGATGGAGAATGTGAGGATTAAGGCAAGAGCTTTCATGGTTTAGTTTGATTATTAATTACTTGTAACAATTTTTTGTGCTTCAAAAGAAGAGAAAGGAGGAACACTTAAATTATGTAGATATTCCAAGTTTCAATTAGTTATAGCATTACAAAGGCCAGGGGTAATATTTAACTGCACCGTTAAATGTTAACAACTCACTTCTCTTTTTTATATTTTATACTATAATTTAGTTAATTTTTGGCATATCATATTAACTTATGTGGGTTTTATTTCCTAGCAATTAAGTGAATCCACTTTTAAGTTGTATGATAAATTTTGCTTTTAGGCTCTTAAAAAAATTAATATTAAAATTTAATCGAGTATTGTTTGTTTATGTTTTAACAACATTATATCAACCGATGAAAAGACAAATATTATACATGCCATCACCAAAATATAACGAAACCAAAAATTCACAATCAAGGACAAAAAAGTTCTAAGCACCCATGAGAATGAACACATCATTGATAATTTTTTAAACGATAACCTTTGAAATGAGATTTGAGCCAACACTTCGATAAGAGCTTTATATCTTCAATAACTCTCTTGAAATTTAAAGACCGTTTAGCGCACATGATAAGAAGATAGAATATGATAAAACTATCATATCCTGATTCAATCTGCTGTTTGGCGTATCAACACCAATAGAAAATGATAACTTAAACTCATTACTAATCATATCCTATTCATCCTTTGTTATTTTTATCCTGATAGCATATAATCTATCAAACGCGCGTATCCTCTATTCTCACAATACCACCTTCGACTCCCACTTCTTCTACCTTTCTTTATGTTTTGTTCTTTTTCCATAATTTTTTCCTTCTGCTTTTCTTCCAATCAATTTCAATTTCGTCTAGATCTTGCTGCTTTTGGGTTTCTGATTTCAATTCCAACTTCCTCTATCCTTGGTTATCTTCAACGGATTCTCTTTCAATTCCAACGATTTTCCTTTTCCTCTTTTTCCGATTTTCTTCCAATCGTTCTTCACACAGATCTCCCAATTTTTTGTTTTTAATTTTTTAATTTCAATTCAATCCCTTGTAGCGTCACAATACTATTGGGTTTTTTTATTTCAATTTTTTGTTTTCAAACTAACTTAATGGCATCAAACATAATTTTAATTAAACAATATGACTTTTTTCCCCCAATCAATTCCAATTGGTTGCTGCACATGAATTGAGGATTGGATTGTTTCATTGTGAACTATTTTTAAACGGGCAACAATTCCTATGCTATCATCTTTTTTATCATGTGTGCACCAAATGCATGATAGGATAAGTGACTATCATGACACTATCCTATCTTATCCTTATCCGTTTTCTAATCCTATCATGTCTCTATCATATCCTGTGCAATTACACAATTCTTTATCTTCCAATTCCAATTAGACTAAATCGTTGTCAACCAAATAACTTACAACTTTACACGCAAAACTCTACCATGCATACAAAAACAAACCGCTAAATTAACAAACTTAAATTTCCCATTTTGGTTTGATTTTAAAATATAAGCTCAATTTTAAAAAGATTAATGATATTTCTACAACTTTTAAGACAAACTTCTACTATCCTTTTTTTTTTTTTTTGACAAAAACAATAGTGAAAGTAAAAACAAAATAAATATGAAAACAATTATTTCAAAAGCTATTTTAAAATGATTGTACAACTATCGTTTCACTTTTAAAATGTTACATTCATGAAAAACAAATCTTATTGGTCTCATGGAAGAACCAAAGGTTGTGTGAGGAATGTAATTAACTAATTTCTTGGCTTCACTGAAAGATTACTTGTTGATTCGGTCCATTCACTATATAACCCATGTATATTAATACTTTTGGTTATATACTCACTCTAAACACCCAAACTGAATAAACTAGAGTGTGTATCCGTCATTGCACGGATTTAATTAGGTTGAGAGTCATATTTTTATTTTTATAATAGATAAATGGTAACTGAAATATGAGAATAAATTTTTATGGAAAAATATATAAAATAATGACAAAACAAAAATATTAACACTTGGATATTTTCATTGTTATTGGAGCAACAAATAAATAAAATTAAGTAATTCCTTTAAAATAAAATTAATTATTTTCTTATAAGCTAAAACGTACAGTAAAATAACAAACAATTTAGTGGATATATACCTAACTCAGAAAGAAAAAATAAGGGAAAAATAGATTAAAGAGTGTTATGAGTTCCAGCCCTAAAACATGTATTATAAACATTGCCACGCTCTATCTTTTTTGATCTTCTTCAACTTCTTCTTCTTTATTAGAAGACCTATTGGCACATGAGTCGTTCAATGCTTGTTAAACAAAATTGTTATTCACTTTTTTAACATTAAAATCAAGCATAAACCTAATGCTTTCCTCATTTGTTTGAATATTTATGAATGAAGCCAAAGAGATAATAAATATTACAGTATTTTTTTTGCATGGAACTGTGATGTTGGGGGTCAAACACCACAACAACACTGGCTTCCACTGTCTCACTATAGTCACTAGGTTGCCATATTTCAACTTTCTTTCTTTTTCAAGTATGCATTTGTTTCTACTCAGTTAGAGTTAGCCAATTGTGAAAGTCAACATACTTATATTAGCAATTTGACCCCACAAAAATTAACATATTTTACCCACTTTAGTGTTCACCTCATTAAAGATGCTCTAAATGCTATATTTCTATTTAAAGTTTTTTAAGGTCCCATAGCAACCCCTCGTGTTCATGTAATCAAGAAAGCTTTTTTGGAACCCTCCACGTCTTCCTTGGTTGTCTTGGGTATACTACTTGTGGTGGTATCTTTATCAAACTAGTTTTATTGGTTGTTTTGCGGTTACTATTGGTAATACAATACAACCTCTCTTCTTGCGGAGTTGCATGCATGGAGTTATGAGTGTTTAATACTACACTCATAACAGTGTCACTGCTGAACAATGTTGAGATTGCTAGTGATTTGAGTGAAAAATATGACTTTAAAGGGACAAGAAATGTCTATTTAACAAGAAATGGAAAATAAAATAAAATAAAATAAAGGTCAAAAATAAAAAAATGTGACAAGAATAAAGGGAACACAGCTGAACTATTAATTTGTTATATTTAATAATTTGTTTTTTGAGGGAATAATTTTTATTTTATAAAATGATATATTAAATAAAAATAATACATCATCCGGTCACTATTATAAGAAAAAATCAGCATTTTAGATTCATTCATTAAATGATGTATGTGTTTTTATAATAAAGACTATATATATCATTAATGGAATGAATCTAAAATATAAAATTTTGCTTATAATTAATAGTGACATGAGGGTGTACATTGTCAATGAATGATCCTTATCATGTGTTCATTAAAAAAAGTACATTAATAATAACAATATTTATTGTAAAATACAATTAAATAATATCTGTAAATTTTGGAACATAGGAAAATGACATTAAATTGGTCAAAATATAATGGCATTAAGATTTTTTTTCCTTGTTGAAGAGAATTAATATATTAATCGTTTTTGGTAAATAAATATTTTTTCCGGTCACACTTATAAGCAAAAAATAATTTTTTTTAGTGAATCTAAAAAAATAATTTTTTGCTTATAAATATGACTGGATGAAATACAAAATTAAATATAACAATAAACCAGTAAAATTACCAAAAAAAAAACAAAACTATTCATTGAATTCTCTAAAAAAAAAAACTAATCATTGAATATTCACTAATTTCCATGGTTTAGTTTAATTTATCCTATTCTTATCGTTCCATCTAAATTCTCATATCCTATAAAAAAAAAGTCATTAAGAACAAAACTTGGAGTAAACAAGTTTTCACTCAAATCACTAGCAACAATGTCACGTTTTTCATTTTTGACCTTTGTTTTATTTTCCCTTTCTTGTTTAATAGCTATTTCTCATGCTTTAAACAATGGTTTCAGTGTTGAACTCATCCACCGAGATTCTTTTAAATCACCACTTTACCACCCCACTGAAACAAAATTCAAAAGAATTTCCAATGCTCTGCGCCGTTCTATCAATCGTGCCAATCGTTTCAACAAAGAATTTTCTTCTTCTAAAACCAATCTTGTATCAACTTATAGCTATGAGTATCTCATGAGTTTTTCTGTTGGTACCCCACCATTTAAGGTCTACGGTTCTATAGATACAGGTAGTGACTTAGTTTGGCTTCAATGCAAGCCTTGCAATATATGTTACAAGCAAACCTCGCCTATATTTAATCCTTCAAAATCTTCAAGTTACAAAATCATTCCATGCTCTTCTAGAAGATGTAAATTTGTGGAAGATACTTCTTTTTCTTATGGTGAAGATGCTTGTCAATATACATATAGATATGGAGATGGAGAATATTGTGAATTTGATGAAAATCACACCAATAAATATTTGATGTGTGGAGCAATTAATAATCAAGCAACCAATATCAACGTGGACAATTATAAACACAAGCAAAAGTAGAAAACAACGAGAGAAAGAAAGAGATAACATAAAAGAATTTGTTTACCCAGTTTGGTCCAAATTGACCTACTATGGGGGAGAGAGCAGCCCTCCGTTCCACTATAATGATGAGTAACTTTACAAAAGAGATATCAATGGGTAGAATTATGCGGGAGACTTATTCTTGTAACTCATTGGGTAAAGGTCATCCGAACCGCAAGGTAAAAAAGCATGTGGTTTGGTTTGGTTCGGTTGACTTTTAAAATAAAATCCGAACCAAACCAAATCAAACTAATGTGGTTTGGTTTGGATCGGTTGGTGCGGTTTTTTTCGAGACAATGCAATTTTTTATTTCCAACATTAAAACCAGGTTAAAAAGGTAAAACACGACATATTTCCAGCAATGTTTTTGATAATGTTTTTAATTCATTCCACATTACAATTTCATTTTCATCAAACAACATAAACCAAATTAAAAACGTGGACAAAAAGTAATTCTATTATGTAAGAAATGTAAAAGACTAAGATTTTATTATTCTCTAAAAGTTCAAGTAGCACATAAATACCATTTTGAAATAAAAAGCAAAGAATAAACTTAACAAGAAAAAAATATATGTCATTTATAAAAGTTTCCATTGAGTTTCTATGAGTATTTGTCTAGGTGACATAGATTTAATTAGTGTTTTTCTTATGTTACGGTTTGGTTTGGTTGGTAAAATGAAAACCGCAAACCAAACCAAACCATACGGTTGAGGAAAAAAGTGATCCGAAAACATCCAAACTAAATGCGATTTTTTGTGGTTTCGGTTTGGATTAGTTCAGTTTGCGGTTTTTCTATTGGATTGGTTCGGTTTTGAACACCCCTAATATATACAACATATATACAAAACCAACCAAAAATCTATTTTCGAAAAGCTGATACACATCTTGGGTTTCATCTTCCTGATTAAATTATATTCTTGCTAGTTTCTGTATCCTTGATTACTATCAAGAAGGATATGTTAAATCTTGGGGGATTAGCGTATAATTACACGGAAAATCCTTAAGGACAGTGCGATCAACACGTCTCAGACTTTTCATCGTTTGATCGTTTTGCAGGTGTTGATTTTATTTGATTTGGTTGTCAAAGATGTTGATAGAGTTGTGGTCGGTGATCGAATTCATCCACAATCTCAAAAGAGATAAGTTTATTGATCTCTCCTTTGTTGATATTTAATTTATTGTTACATTTATATATAGATTATTATTTATAAAGATAATATTATGCCTAAATTTTACAACATTTTGCATCAGGGGTGGTCGTGATTCTGTTAGGATAAGTTTTGAGACAAAACCAACCCATTACCCAAGGGTTAAAGTATCACACAACTATGCTATGATTTTATTGTTTCCTTACAAATTCCAACTTGGTCCAATTATTTATGGTTTGAATTGGATCGATTTGTTCGGTTTTCATCAATGCCAATTATATATTTATGTAATGTCAAATAACATATTACAAGATAAATAGCATTGACGTATGTACCATAAAATATATCAACACTAAAAAATTAATTGCAAAATTACAAGTATTAGTTACTTCTTTCGATCTCACTCATAAACAACATTTTATTTTTTTTAGTTTCATTGAACAACTAATGTATTTGGTTTATAATATAGACCAAATACATTTTTTAACCATAAAAAGGTAGCAGCAAAGGTATGTTACCTTAAAATATATTAAGTTCGGTTTTTATCAATGGCAATTATATATTTATGTAATGTCAAATAACATATTACAAGATAGTGTACCATAAAATATATCAACACTAAAAAATTAATTACAAAATTACAAGTATTAGTTACTTCTTTCGATCTCACTCATAAACAACATTTTATTTTTTTTAGTTTCATTGAACAACTAATGTATTTGGTTTATAATATAGCACCAAATACATTTTTTAACCATAAAAAGGTAGCAGCAAAGGTATGTTACCTTAAAATATATTAAGTTCGGTTTTTATCAATGCCAATTATATATTTATGTAATGTCAAATAACATATTACAAGATAAATAGCATTGACGTGTGTACCATAAAATATATCAACACTAAAAAATTAATTACAAAATTACAAGTATTAGTTACTTGTTTCGATCTCACTCATAAACAACATTTTATTTTATTTAGTTTCATTGAATAACTGATGTATTTGGTTTATAATATAAACCAAATACATTTTTTAACCATAAAAAGGTAGCAACAAAGGTATGTTACCTTAAAATATATTAAGAAAACCAAATAGATACAAAAAATAAGAGGGGGGACGAGAACCAAAACCTCCTCAAAAGGTAATAAACCTATAACTTCGTATTCTACAAAAGGAGAAGACCATATACAATTATTCAATGAATCTAAAAATGAATTTTTTTTGAGTGGATAAAGTATGTTTGAAATGTATAAAGTGGAATCTTTGAACAATACCTTGTTTTCTTGGATTTTGGTTCAGTCCCCTCAAACTTTGTTCTATTTTCTTTTATCAGTAAATTTTAGGGTGTTACAAATGATATACGAAATCTTTGAGGTGCTAGTATAGTTGAGATGTCTTGGGTATCATGTGATGCTTTGCACTCTATTTTTAAGTGATTGAAAAATGTCTCATTTGGCATTGATATATACCAAGAAATAAATAAGTTTTATTTCTTTTGATTCAATTATTAGACTTTTTCTATAATATCCTAAATCATTTAATATCTTATTTCATTTATTTATCTCTTTTAAATAAAACAAAAGACACTATTGTTAAAATAATAATTATTGTTGCATTGAACTTTGAAAATGACAAGTAAATAGATACAAATTTTTCTTCCAAATGCGACATATTAAAAAAGAACCGATAAAATATACTCCCTCTATTTTTTAAGT
>Ga0315915_1008168_pt1 | contig 12296 bp, 10 predicted proteins | sample MpolbnodulesMG_FD_207738 | JGI IMG/M metagenome (GOLD analysis project Ga0315915, IMG submission 207738) | Medicago polymorpha root nodule microbial communities from Los Angeles, California, United States - branched nodules | ecosystem: Host-associated > Plants > Roots > Nodule | place: USA... | reverse complement strand
GTTTTCCCAAAGGAGTACACTTAGCTTCACTTCATCCCAATTTCACTGCCCACCGTGTCGCATCTGTTTTCTTCAACACAGTTTGCAAAATTCATGGCATCCCTCGAAGCTTAGTGTCAGACCGAGACCCACTCTTCATTAGCAAATTTTGGCGCAACTTATTCTCCTTATGCGGCACCAAATTGCAAATGAGCACATCTTATCACCCGGAAACTGATGGCCAAATCGAGGTTTTCAATAGAGTCCTAGAGCAATATCTACGCTCCTTTGTACACACCAAACCTTCACAATGGTCCAATTTCCTCCCCTTAGCTGAATGGTCATACAACACATCTGTGCACTCTTCAACCAGATTCTCACCATACCAGATCACCTTCGGCAAGGAACCTCCATCCATTCCCCGTTACTTGCAGGGGTCATCCTCAATTGAAGCTGTTGATACTATGATGGACTATCGCCAACAACTCATTGACAAATTGCGTCGCAACCTGCTCAAAACCCAAGAAAAAATGAAGTATTTTGCTGATCAGAAACACAGGGATGTCAGTTTTCATACCGACCAATTTGTCTACGTTCGCATGCGCCCTTACCGGCAAAAGAGTATTACCAACGCCTACACCAAACTCTCCAAGCATTTCTACGGACCATTTCACATCATAGAACGCATTGGACAGGTTGCATACCGACTTGAATTACCACCTCACTCGAAAATTCACCCAGTTTTTCACTGCTCCCTCCTTAAACCACATCACGGCCCTGTCACCAGCTCTTCTGAACTACCACCTTCTGCAGTAGACAATCATCCCTTAACCGAACCTCTTGTTATCATTGATCGGAAAATGGACAACTCTACAGACCCCTCCACTCCAATGGTTTTGGTTCAATGGAAGGGACTAGCTCTTGAAGATACAAGTTGGGAAGAATGGAAATCCCTGCATCTGAATTATCACCTTGAGGACAAGGTGATTTTCCAAGACCCAGGAGATGTTAGCATAGGCCCAACTGATACAACATCCCACTCCATCATGAAGCCCAAAAGGCTTATCAAGAAAGCTTCTCATCTAAAGGACTATGTGACATCAGGAAAGTGACGTATCAAGCATAAGGAATGGAATGCTCTAGAACCTCATGACTAATCATTTGTATTGGATTCCTTTGTTTCTACTAGACCTTATCTTTATTTTGCTGGCACTAAGCCGTTAGTAGTTGTCCTTCAGATAAGGCTAGCCCTTAGATTAATTTTGTAATAGCCATTAGATCTTTGCACTATGGCTATAAAAGCTGAATTTACTCATGGAATGGATATCAGAAAAATTATCCCAACTTCTTTATCTTAAATTCTCAAGAGGATCCCTTGTCCTACTAATTCAAGGAACATAAACCTAACACAAACCCACTTGTCAAAAGAGACCTATGGAAAAACATCACCTATGGAACCAAAGATACTAATGATACAAGATACAATATGACCAATATACGTTATTCAAATATTAAATTTAAAGTTAATTAATATATAAATGCACAATATATAAACATAGCTAAAATTGATAAATATGATGTGGACAAACCCTTCTTTCAAAATAAAAATGATGTGGACAAACCCTAGGTTTTGATTTTATGTGTGTTTGAGCGCCGCTATTTATTATATATTTTTATTTTTATTTAAAAGGAAAAAAATAAGATGTGGACAAAAAAAGGAAAAAAAGGGAAAGGATAAGCAAATGTATTGGGAGTACGTACCAGACTAGCAAGCCGTATCTGGAGTACAAACCAGTTGTATCGCAAACGTATCGAACAATTTTTTTTCGAAAAAGTAAAAATTAATCATCTGATACTTTCTCAATACATATCGAGCGCATATCGGTATCGGATATGCGTCCGATATGATACTTCGCCATTTTTCAAGTATAGGGGCTTATGAGAACAAGTCTAATTCTTAACTAATCTTTACTACTTTAGTCATGTTAGAGAAAATTACAATAGCTTAAAGTTGCCATGTTTTTAGATTGTACTATTAATGTCTAGATCAAGTTGCAGCCTCGAATCATCTATAATATAATGTAAGGTAGAAAAGGAAAACAAAAGCTTAATTATGTTTGTTCTAGAAATAGACTTATATGAGTGCAATTGTACTAAAGCCTTCAAGATGTAATGTCAATAATATTTAAGGTTATATCATACTACATCCTCTCCTCCTACAATGAGGAGCTACAATGAGCTAATTATTAATGTGTTGCCTCTTGTTCATATTACTAAATACTCCACCACTGCTAGGCTCTCACACCATTATAATTTTTTATCAAACATACAAATTACATCACATGCATATGATAATTTTCTTTCTGTACAAGGAAAACGAATCAAGTTGTAGAGTCTTGTGTTGCTTCATTTTTATCACACAGAATGGATTTTTCCTCCTCGTCATCCACCGTGATCCACTCTTCTTTGTATCCCTTATCATCGTATATATCGATCTTATGGCTGGACAAATTATCCATATCTTTTATTTACCTCTAAAATTAGCGGCCATTCTGTTTCAAATGAATTAAAATTATAAAATCACTTTCCAAAATAATTATTAGAGACAAATCTCATAAATACATCTCAAAAGTGTGCAGTAAAATCAAAATCAACCTAGGTCATGTAGAAAATATTTTTGATCTGTCACTTAAATTATTACTCAGATCTATAAAAAAAACGAAGTAAAAGAAGGTTAACATCAATATATAACGAGTAAAAAAAAAATACTAACATCAAGAATTAAATTTTTTAAAAAGGGCTAATTGATTTTCTATTATTAATGTTGTAGCTTTTCTTTTAGGACAGACTGTAGAATCTGTAGGCTCATAGCCCATAATTTAAGAATAATATGTGCGAACTGATATGATCGCGAGGCTGCACAGCTGTAGGAGAGATGAACCGGCGAGAACCATGGCTTAACGATGTGGTTGTTGGGATGTTTGGACGACTTCCACGGTGGAGAGCCTCAATGGAGGAGCAAACTCTTGCCAATTAGGTCCTAAGAAAACAAAAAGAAAGGCAACGACACAATTGAAGAAAGAAAAAATTGAGATAAAGGCGATTCTTTTCTAGTAGTAGAAAGGTGTACGCGTACCAGTTTCCAACTGTTTTCTAGGTTTAGAACAATTGCTCAATTATTTATAGTGACAACCCATCAACATACTAGGGTTTCTAAAATAGTTATCAATTTTCTACACAATCACCCAATATTAGTTTCATTTTTATTTTGTAACTGTTACTAAAATAATTATATCCTTCAAAAAAATAAATTCTACACAATCACCCAATACTAGTTTCATTTTTATTTGTAACTAAATCCTTTTTCAAAAGCTAAAAAGGAATTTCATTTTTATTATTTTGTAACTAAATCCTTTTTCTAATAAAAACATACTGATTTTTATTTTAAAAACATACTACTTTAAATGGGACAAAATTTATTTATTTTTTTGGTTATATGTTATAATAAGCACAAAGTTTTCATTTCCTTTTAGTGATGATGAATCTCCAATCAGAAGATCTAATGGTATGTGTCCTTCCAGACGAGCTTGTTTGGGTGCACTTTAGACGGCAATTTTTCAGCCAAGCAAGTTTTGGAGTTTCTTCACTCTCATCCGCCTCCTTTGGCCTGGGCAGCCTTTATTTGGCGAGCTTGCATCCCTCCATCTTCCACCTTTACTGTTTGACGCCTCCTTCATAACAAGCTTTCTACTAACGAGAACTTGCGCTCGAGAGGTTGTACAATGGTGTCCGTTTGCGTGTTGTGCTTTGATTCCGAGGAGTCTTCTTCCCATCTTTTCTTGACCTGCCCGTATGCTAGGCATATTTGGCAATGGCTGGCTATTCAGCTCCACTGCTCGCTTGACACTTCTTATGTGGTGGTGTTTAATTGTGTTCCGGCGAATTGTAGTTCCCAGGTTCGTGATGTATTTCTTGCTGCTTTGGTTCATACGTTTCACACTATCTGGTTAGCTCAAAATATGATTAGATTTGGCCGAGGCTTTCCTCACTTGTATGCGGCAAAATCTAAGATTGCATCGTCCATTGCTTTAAGCGGTAACATTTCCAAAGGTGATTGCACAACTTCTGATAATTGGTTAATGGAAAACTTTATGATTGCACCTTCCTTCCAGCGCTTTAAGGATATTATTCCAGTTTTTTGGAAGCCTCCTACCCCTCCGTTTATTAAGGTGAACACAAATGGGTCAGTGCTTGGTTGCCATGCTGCTTGTGGAGGAATTTTCAGGGACCACAGAGGCACTTTTTTGGCCTGCTTTCCGAGTAACTTAGGAATATCTTCGGTGTTGGAAGCGGAATTGCATGGCATGATATTAGCCATGGAGCATGGGCTGCCAACAATGGGACGCAGGTTTGGATTGAGAGTGTTTCTTCAACAGCTGTTCAAGCATTCAAGAATCCCCACATTGTCCCTGTCTGTTTACGTAACCGTATGTTGGCATAATTGGTTTCAGCTCGGCATTCAAGCTATCTGTTCTCATATTTTTTGAGAAGGCAATTGTTGTGCGGATAAATTAGCAACTCATGGTCACTCAGTTTCAGGCACTGTGTGGTTGTCTTCTATTCATCAGGCTTTCCTTGGGATCGTAATGGATTGCCGAACTTTTGTTTCTCCAAGTTGGCTGTTGCAATTCATATTTATTGCTTCGTTCTGTCTTTTAGAGGGTTTTGGTTTGGTCCTCCCTCTTTGTATATATTTCTCCTTTTTTGTAATAATATTTATTGAGTAGGTGGTATAGGACGGAGGTGTCAGCGAGATGCCAACCTAGTTGGGATGTCCTTGATTCCCCTTAATACCCTCCCTACTTTGGGCTTATAAAAAAAAAACTTCATTTCTCAAATTGTTATCGGTACAGCTGGGTGTACTGCAGTTACTCTATCGGTTATGGAGATATTTGAGAGAAAGGTTTTTTGATGAACCATCCGAAGAAGAAAAATCAACGGTTGATAAAAACACAAAGGTAGAAAAATATATTCTACTCAATTAAAGAACCATGCTTTTAATATGTCAATATATGTGGAGGTGCCTGATCTTGAAAACAATTTCATACTACAACAACAAAGGAGGCATGGAAATTTATGCTCAGAACATAAGAAGGAGCAGATCTAATTCAACGGACAGTTTGAGCTGATTGAACAATGCAAAGATGAAAGTATTCACGGATATTTTTCAAGAATGGATAAGTTGGTTAATGAAATGAAAATGAAGAATAACTTTGATAATAAAACAGAAAGAAGTCATGGAGAAAATTATGTGCACACTTACAAGACAATTCGATTACACTGTATCAACAATTCAAGAGTAAAAAGATCTTAACACAGCAACCTTGAATGACTTGCGAATGAGCGAAAGGTCAAGTGACACAATCAACCAGGCTTTAAAAGCTCCAGCAAATCTGACAAATGAGGGATTTGTGCAAAGGATGGTAGTCCCGCAACCAAAGATGGCAGAACTACAAATTTGTGTATTGATGCTTAAGTTACAGTATTCCCTTCTATTATACTATGTCTCCCTTTTAGTTGTTGTCAAAGGGCGAGAAATTGTAAGTTTTTATGTTTGAAATGTGGCTAAGTTTCACGGGAGCTTGTGCATATGGTAATATTGACTACACTACTCAAAAGTACTAATTAAAGAGATTACAAGGGAGCTAAATAAGTAATCTACTAATCATCTGCTAATTGCTATTGTTGTTCCTAATTTTTATTGTTAATTTAACTGTATCAATACAACTATTGATTAATTACAAAGTAACAACAAATAATAATCGACCAAATTAAGGAATTAAAGAAAGGAAACAATTAAGCTCAACATGTTTCCACTAAAGTATTCCAAGATGCAAAATAAGTACTCAACATGTTTCCACTCTTGAAAAATCAGTACTCAATATATTAAACTCAATCATTTTCTGCCTTTCAAGATCCTATTTTTTATTTTTAACCCATAAAGGATTTTAAGTTTATATCTATCTTCAAACTTCCATAAGATTCATAAGTTTCTAAGCATTTGCTTTTCAGATCCCAGTTTCTCGCATACCACTGAATACACTATCAAAAAGAATCAATACAATGCAATCAATCTTTTTTCATATTGTAAAATTGTCATCGGTCATCATTTTTACTGATCAAAGATCCCATTATTTTTAATAGAAATGAGAGGATAAAAATTGGGAAACTACACATGTGAGCGCCCGCACGTGAAAATACAAGAAGGATAGAAGGAGTAAAAATGCTGCAAAAGACATACATCTGGGGGAGGTTGGAGTTACATCAATATTTTAATAGTAAAAAATAAGAATGTTAAAGAACCATTCATTTCAAGAAAATTTTGAAACATTATATTAAAAAAGCAGAAGAATAAACCTGCAAGCACCAGACAAGCAATGCTACCCACTTCAAGTAGCAAAAAAAGATAAAGTACCTTTATATGGCTATCAATTTTCAATACTGGACATTACAGTACTATAAACATGACTATGTAAAGCTGCATGCAAATTAACCTCAAAATATTAGGCTTGTGATGTGTTTGTAAACATAATCGGCATTAAACTAACTTCGTTTACTAATGAAGATAACCAGAAGATTATAAGTTGCTTATGGAAACATTGACCATGAGTTAAATTTTAAAGATGCTCAAGAGTAAAATTTGATGGGCACAATATAATTTATAGAATTCTAAGACCAATATCAACAATATGGATGCACTTAATGATGAACTTGTTGCATTTTCGTTCCCAAACCAAAAATTAAAAAGGCGTTATAATGAAAAAATAACAAAACCATGTGACTAGGAAAACATAAAAATATAGTCTTCAATTAGATTGTATATAAAGATTTAAATTAGATTCATAACAAAACATAAATATGACTAGGAAAATTAAAAATTAATCCATAAAAAATAAAATTGCATCGTTCTTTGGTGAATATGTATTCATTATGATAGAGTCTGCAAATTTAGAAAATCAAATAACATCAAACCTTATAAACCATCATAAAATCATAACAGGAAAAAGAAAATTCATAGATCATCAAGCCATTAGTAAGCAAACAGTACTACCATATTGCTTGGCGGTTAACGAACATTGAAGGGTCCAGAAGGATCAAGTTGTTGGCATAATTCAAAATATGTCAAATAAAGAACTCTATTCTTGGCACCTGTTCGATGATGATTGTTATACTTGCAAAAATACTTCAGATGTTCAAGCTTGCAACAACCAAGCATTTGTCCCAGCAACAGAAACAGCCAATTGATATTCTTTTTCTTCTCAGCAATTACTGGCTTCACACTGTTTTCTTGATTGCAATGCACACATTTAGGCAATCTTGGGTTCATCAAATTCTCTGGTGCCCTATCATGCATGTTGTTCATGTTTGTAACCAAATATCGAGAGATTACATCAAATTTTGCCTGCAAATCGAACGACATTTGGAACTTTGTTCGGCAACTCTTGCATTGAACGTCACCGGTGATATTAAAGATTTTGTTTTGTAAGAGATGATTTAGGCTGTGGATTTTTGCACGGGTATCAGTTGCCCATATGAAAGGAATAGGGATTGGTCCGCTACGTGGTGCAGCTCGTCGGCGAGCACGAACAGGAGGATGATTAGCGTCGATATCTTGAGCTTGAGAAGGACTTGATATCTCTGATGTTAGAGTGATGTTCATCATTTTCTTGGGTGGACTGCAAAAGAATTAAGAAGAATAGTGACTAAGAGGAGAAAGAAAGTTAGGGTTAAAGAATGAGTAAAAGGGAATTAATTTGAATTTAAGAGTGAGATTTTCATAAAAAAATATATTATAGAGTGATATTTAAATTTGAAGAACTGGAAAGTAGGTTCAATGTAACAGAGACATATTGAATTCTGTTCAAAAATAAATTGCTTCTTGTTTCCGTCCAGGATCAACTAACTAATTGATTCTCCTAATAAAACTGCCACTCAAATAACCAAGTAAAATCCTTAAAAAAAACGAAGCAAAAAAAAAAAGAAAAACTAAGCAAAATAATTAAAATAAAATAAAGAATCAAACAACTAACTGAACTCTCCGGATACAAATTGCCTTTGAATTGTAATTTGGTCAAATCAAACTAACTATCCTCAATTATGTGTGTGTCCTATTAATCAAATTCTTATCCATCTATAATTAATAATTTTAATTATTCTTTATAATAAAAAGAATTTAATTATTATTTGGTTTAAATAAGGTTTTATTTCATATAATTAAATTATAAATTATCTATAATTGTTTTGTCTAATGTGCACAAGTAAAATTGTCTTGGACCATGTATAAGTATATTTTCTACTATAGGGTCAATAAGTCACATCATATCACTTTTAATTCAATAGTAAGATTTATTGATATGATACTTAGTTAAACTATAGGGGAATTTTCACAATAAAAAAATATCATAAGGATACAAGGTTGGAGTGTAAAAGAAAAACATCATAAAGATATAAGATTGATTTTGTGACTCAAGTGAGAGGCTATAGGGTATAGTGACGACGGTGGTCTCAAGATCGAGTTCACCTCAAACATAAACTAAGAAAATTAATGACCAACATACTAAAATTTTAAAATAAAAATCTCCATTGAAATTTGTGTCTGAAAATCGACTATATAGCATATGGAAACGACAAGAAGAAAAAAAAAAGAAGTAATAGTAGTATAAAAAAAAATAAAGACACCGACTTAATGGAAGAATTTTTTTTCAAAAACGCGTACCTCTGCGAAGTTTTCCAGGGTTCTTTCTTTCTATGTTTTTTTTTTCTTGCGGTAACCTTTTGATTTTCAGGGAAAAAGGTCTTAGTAATTTAGAGTTAAGCTGACAGGTAAATAAAGTTTTGCAAAAATATTGCTTTTGGTGGAACTCATGAATCACATTTGAGTTCAATTGTGAATTAAGAAACAAATTTTCTTCACAATCACCCAATATTAGATTCATTTTTATTTTAAAAACATTCTATTACATATTTTATTATATTACATTCAAAATATGTTAACCAAATATGGGACATATTTTATTTTATGACATTCAAACTATGTTACCGAAATATTTTTAAGCTGTTATGGAAGAAGGAAGTGCCTTTGAAGGTTTCGGTGTTCGCTTGGCATTTGTTTCACAACCGATTGCCTTCAAAATTAAATTTGTTTCGTAGAGGTATCATTCTTCCTTAGGCGCGGAACTGTGTTAGTGGGTGCGGTTTTCATGAATCCGAATGCCATTTATTCCTATCTTGTGCTTTTTTTCTGTCATCTTTGGCAGCTAGTTAGAAATTGGCTTTGTGTTCACTCAATGGATCCTCCCCATATTTTGGATCATTTCATTCAGTTCGGTTCTTCTACAGGTTACGGTAAATCTAGATGCTCTTTTATGCATTTGATTTGGTTTGCTACAACTTGGGTAATTTGGAAGGAAAGAAATGCTAGAATTTTCAGAGGCACTCAGATTCCCATTTACAACTTCCGGAGAATGTCCAACATCTTTCCTTCTGGTGGTTTAAAGTTAGTGTTGTATCTTTTCATTATAATTTTTACAACTGGTGCCAAAACCCTTTGTTATGTGCAGGAATTGGCTAATTTTTTCACTATTGTTGTACTCAAACTGTATTTTGTGAGAACTTTTTGAGGTACACTTTGTACCTGAAAGTTGGCTCTCAGTTTCAATATATCATTTTGATTTCTTAAAAAAAAATAGAGTTAATATTACCAATAGTGGTCCCTAAAAAAATATACCAACAGTGGTATTGTTTTAATCTATGAAAACTCATGTGCTTTGAAATTTATTTATTTGTAAAATATGTAAATATTTGGTCTTATTTAAATTTGAGAGTTCAATATTATTTTAAATCATATATTCCTTATTTGAGAAATTAAATCATATATTCTTTTTTTAAATAAAATCATATATTCTTAAGGTTTGGATCTTTAGTAAAATGTCTTTTAGAGCAGTAAGACCATTGTAATTTTTAAGTGTTACGATTGTGAAATAATTTTAAATTCAATTTTGTCTATTCAGACATTAAATATCGTATACCATGAATTGATAATTATTTTATAATATTTTTATATAATTAATGAGATGTAATATGAGAAATTGAGAATGTATATAATTTTAAATCACGTATTTTCAAGATTTGAACCTAAAATATGATTGTGAAATTCTCTTTTATAAAATAGTAACACTAAAGTAAATTATTTGGATAGATGATCTATATCTTCCGGAAAACCGCAATCACCAAAACAAGTATTATCAAATACATCCAAAACCTGACGCCTCACCAAGAGATCCTTGGTTGGGAGCTGATTCAACAATAATCTCCAAATAAAAATATTAAATTTAAGCGAAATCATTTTCGGCCACAACACATGATTGAAACCCACATTAAAACCAACATCAACTTAAGTCAAATTTTTATAAGCATTTTTTTATTGTATAACATTTGGATAAACGAAGCTTCAAAATCCATCGGTCGTCCATGTCAACCTGCAGAGTAACAATAGCCAATCTCTCCACACATTCCCTCACCAACTCCTCCTCCCATGCAAACAACTTTCTATGCCATTTCCAAGCCTCCCCACCTACTTCCCACCCCATCATCTTCATGTCTGCGATGGTAACTAGCTTATTCTCCGCTAACTCAAACAATCTATGACAACTAACTTCTAGGGGGACGCCATCAAGCCACGAATCTCTCCAAAATAAAGTTTACAACCCGTTCCTCACCTCACGGTTTATATTATCAACTAACTACCCTTCATTCACCAAACCATCCCCCATCTTACTTTTCTACCAATTATCCCACCAAACCGACCCTCTTCTCCCATCAAAACACAACTGACCTCCTTCCTCACCATACCGCGCAACCAACACTTTGTACCACAAATTCTCCATCTCGTTCAACACCCTCCAAACCCACTTCCCTAGTAACAAAATATTAAACTCCTTTAACCTCCTAAGACCCAAACTTCCATTCTCCCTTTCCAAACACAAAGTATCTCATTTGATCCAAGACATTTTTCTAACATCCTCACCCCCTCCCCAATTTTATTTTTTTTACTGAAAATAGAATCAACGGAAGAAATGATACCTTAGGAAGCCTTGAAGAGGAAAGAAAATAAACCGGTATATAGGATAGAACAGACTTAAGCAAGATCAGCCAACCCCCCAAAGATAGATTCTTACTTTTCCAGCCCGACAAACGACTTCTAATACGCTCAACCAACAGATGCCAAAAGTTAAGCTTTCTAGGATCCCCCACCAATGGGAAATCCCAAATAAACAAACGTAAGTCGACCATGTTTTTAATCCAACCCCAATGTCGCTTCATGTAACCAGGAACCCGCCACATTGACACCAATCAAATCAAATAACTATGTTCAAATATGGTTCGCATAATGAAAATGTGACAAGGGGCCCGTTTGTTTTGGATTTTTTTGAAAAAATATCTATTTTTTTTAACTAAAAAATCACTTTTCTTATTTTTGTAGTGTTTGTTTTAGATTTTCAAAAAATGTATTTTGTTAAAAAAAAAATCATTTTTATCCTCAAAATGAAAAGCTATTCCAAGTAGCTTTTCCAAAATCTATTTTTTTCTAAATAGAAGGAACTCAAGTGTAAGAGTTTCAAATTTTAATAAAATGATTTTTATGATAGTAAACAAACAGAAATAACTTTAGATTTCTTTAAAAAAATCTCTAGATTCTTTTAATTTAAAATCTATTTTTTTAAAAGCTGAAACAAACGGACCCAAGATATGATCAGCAGAATCATAGTGATTAAGGCAGAAGCTGCAAGCTGACACTATAATGCAACACTTTTATTCTAAAGGTTGTTTTTAGAAAGGAGTGTAAGGGGGAATAAAATTGAACCAAATCATCTAAGCCCAATTCTTGGGATTTTGCTGGTGCTTGAGGTGCAAGTAAGGTATATATTTGCAGATAGTGCCCCATCACCACTCTTTCTTTCCAGACAAGTTGATCACTGTATTCTAAAGAAATAGGAACCGTAGGGATATCTAATGGAAACATAATTTTGAAACTTAGTGGAAATATAAATTGGAATTGCTCATCTTACATCTTCAATCATATAAGAGAAAGCTCATCAAAGCCTAAAAAACATAAAGCAAAAAACAGCCAACACCCAACAACAAAACTTCAAGACTGTGTTGGAACAAAGGGTGTTTCACAAAATCACCTCTTGAGTTTTGATGATAACAAGGTATTAAAAATTATCAATTGGATATGCTAAACATTTGTTCAAGTG
>Ga0315915_1008167_pt1 | contig 12297 bp, 6 predicted proteins | sample MpolbnodulesMG_FD_207738 | JGI IMG/M metagenome (GOLD analysis project Ga0315915, IMG submission 207738) | Medicago polymorpha root nodule microbial communities from Los Angeles, California, United States - branched nodules | ecosystem: Host-associated > Plants > Roots > Nodule | place: USA... | reverse complement strand
TCCCATGTTTTCCGTTTCTTTCTTTCTTCAGTGTAATTGTAACTTAGCAAACGAACCCACTCCAATGCAATGCCCAAACGCAGATGAACCTCATCCTCCTCCATCTATTACTTCCATGACCACTTCACAGGAGACGAGTCCAGGGATGCCGTCAACGCATGCAGCAGTAGCTGTTGTCGGCGTTGGTGAGGTTTTTAGAATTAGAGGCAACCTTCTGTCAACGACATAGTTGTTATGTATCTCTAAATCCTTATTGTCTTTCCATATAATTGGATTTTGTGGTGTTCTTTGTGATGGAATTGTGTACAAACTTGGCTGTCCCTGTCTGCTCCTTATGTAGATATGATATGACATAGAAGAAGGTGGTATGGCATTGTAAACAAACCATGGCGACGTTCATGATAGCAATCTGGGCATGTGCTTCCTTCAATGGAGTTTTTAATTTTTAATATTTTGAAAAAGAAGTCTGTGTTGTTATTATAAAAAGAAGAGGTTCCAGGCGTTTCGTGTGGAATTCGCGAAATATGTTGTCGCTGTATTTAGCAGCACTCTTAGAATAATATATTAAGCATATGTAGCACTGACATTTAAGATTGAAGGTATTTCTGGTGTTCGACACATGTTGGTCTCCGAGATCAATACATGGGTTTACATTCAATCATTCCATTTTCTGAAATTAGTACTGATGTTAACGTGTCAGTGTTGTGTTGGGTATTCGTGTTTGTGTTATGGCTTCATTACGTTAAGCATTACATTTAGAAAAAAGAACTTTTGTCATAGTTTTGAATTGTGTTTCCCTTGCATTGATTGTCTTTAGACCTTTTCATTTTAACTTTTTCTTTCCAGGGAATTGAAGATAGAGGAAGAAAGAATTGAGGCTGAGAAACAACGGGTAATTTTTCGTTCATCCCTTATCATTTCTTTGGTAAAATTAGCCTTATGATAATGTTTAGTTAAAATTGTGATAAGCTGATAAGTGATTAGGAGTGTTAGAGTTCAAGAGGAAAGGAATATTAATATGTTCTGCTGCTAGTTCTACACAACCTTGCATGTAAAGCTATAAGCTCATAACAATGATATTCTCCTGATTTTGAATTCACTTTTTAATATCTGATTATCGGCAGTTTAGGAAATTTTACGACTTTCAAACTTCCTTCTAAAATATTTTAGTGAAGTTTTTACCCCTAGGTGTATTTGAAGACATATCAGACTATCTAAGTTTTACATTTCTATAGGTAAAAGAAGAGGCACTACAACTTGCTCAAATTTTGGAATCAGTTGGGGCTTTCAAGGTGAAGCGTAAAGGTGGTAAAGGAAAACAAATCTTCGGAAGGTATGTTCTACCCAATTACTAGGTTTCACTTTGTGCCATATATGTATCATTGTGCCTAATCTTTGGTTTCTGTTTAGTGTTACGGCTCAAGATCTTGTTGACATTATCAAGGCACAGCTTCAAAGGTACCATTCATCTTTCTGATGCACATAAATATTTTCTTTGTTAGCATTATAAATCTTACATTATTTCGTGTTATCCTATTAGTTATAACATTCCTGTTTATACTTTTCTAATAATTGGGACAACAAAACACATTTCAGTATATGCTATTTTGTTCCAAATAGTTATATGCTTAATGCAGTTTATTGTTATTTTTTTGTCTGGCTTTGGAGCCTTCCAATTTTGAAGAAAAGGTTCATATTGATTTTTTGCCACAATAATGGAAGATTCTTTTCGATTGAGTTTTCGATATAATTTATCAATGGAAGTTAACCAAATCACTATAATATTAATCGGTTCTACCAATACCTGATATATCCTTTAGAGAAATTCCTTTTAGTTTGAATGGAATTGTCATAACGTTTAGTCTGTTAATATTCAATGTGCATTTCAGTAATAACTACAATGTTATTTTACTCTTTCCTGCTTATCCTTATCGATTGATAGCACCATGGTCATCAGTATCTTGCATTAGATGTGAGTCGTATCTCGTTTTGAAAAAGATTGAACCCACCCGATATGAATCCCTAGTGTGTATCGACTTTGTACACGAATTCCATCTTATCTCCTAATTCATTATGATGAATTTCGTTTCACTATAATGAATCTCAATTCATTGTAATGAATTACTACCTAAAATTAGTGTAGCTAGGCATTTTTCGTCAACTTTGTATAGCTGGCCGTTGTCTTTTGTCGTTTGATGTATGACTTGAATCTTGAATTATTTTGAGGTTTGTATATGATGCTGTGAGTTATTTTTACATAAAAATGTCATACTTTTATGGTAATGTATCTTATATTTATAATAAGATTTGATTCACGATTAGGAAAATAGATCGTTTGGTTCACGACTGGAATCTCAATTTACTAATCATAGTTAACACATAATACCACAAAGGAAAACTTTATAGGTGCAAGATATCCTTCCATGATTCTGTAGATTCATTTGGATGTGTTCAGTGTTGTATGCAATTTTCTAAAAGCTAGAAGAAATTTGGAAGACACTTTAGAAATTCTTCAAACTAGTTCTATGACGGTTTATATTTCTAGTTCAGTTAGTCTCAGCTCACATGTGTTTTGTAGTCTGATCAATTGTTCATGATTTTCTATGATTCATTTGTAGGGAGGTAGACAAAAGAATTGTTGAACTTCCTGAGATCAGGGAAACAGGAGAATATATTGCAGAGTTAAAACTTCACCCTGAGGTTACAGCTAAAGTGAAAGTGAATGTTTTAGCTAACTGAGCACTAATATGTTTCAAAGTTCCATATGCTAAGTGAACAATTGGGAGTCACATAATTGTATATGTTGAAGGTGCATCATCATCTTTTGAGTTATGATGATAAATGTTCAGACTGTATTCAAGCTTGACACAGTAGTTTTTGTAACTATGGTCCATGGCTCGGACGAGACGACGAGGGAATCTTAATGGACACTTTCTCAGATGTGTGACATTATTGTTGGTTATTTTAACATTTTTGTTTGTCTTTTGGTATCCCCTCATTGAATCAATTTTCAGGACAATGTTTGTAATGTTGTACTTTATCATGGTAATTTTTTTTTTTTGGCAATTCATTGACATGATGTGCATAAGTGAAATGAACCTCTAATTTCTCTAGCATGTCTCAGTTCACTGATCAATTTTTTTCAAAATTAACATTGACTAAAACATGCTTAAGATGTCTTAAAAAAAACATGCTTAAGATGTTACCAACGGGGGTTGGGTTTTGCGGAAGGGATTAGACATATCCACTTTCAGAGTCCGACTCGTGTCAATTAAGATTACTTCAAGAGGAGAAGAGAAGATTACTTCAATTGGTTTCGAGCATTGGAGACACATTAGTTTAATACATATTTTGAAAAGGGAAAATTCATATCATATCAATATAAATGTAACCTACAGTGCTTAAAATAAAAATTGCGAGAGATTAAAATCGTTCTCCATGATTTTTAATAAGAAAATTGAATGAAACGTAACACAAAAACAATAAATTGTGAGAAAAAGAAAAAAAAGCATATGTTGCTGCCCAGGATCGAACTGGAGACCTTCAGTGTGTAAGACTGACGTGATAACCACTACACCACAGCAACTATTGTTGAGAATATTCGCTATCGTTAATTACTAGTGCGTTTATTTGCAACGATTCAACAATTTTTTTTACAAAACTTTTATTTTCAATTTAAGTACACTCTCAATTAAGTTTTTTTTTTTTTTTGAAGGACTCTCCATTAAGTTTTTTTTTATCATAAAATGAAATGCTCTCCATAAAGTATTTATTTACATGGTCAAGCACTTTCTTTATAATTCGTTATTGTATAATATTAGAAATTAAATCAGTGGTAATGAAACCAGATACTCATGGTCATGGGAAGCAACAAAAAAAAAACCCACATAATCATGATAAAGATGTACACGAAAAAGTACATTTCATTATCTAAAATCTGAATTCAACGGTAATCTTAATATCCCAAGCAGAAAATATTCGTGTATATCCTCATTGTTTATGAATTATGAAACATACATGCACACCATATTTGGACAGGAGGAGTCATATCCTTTTAGAACAAATTAGTTCAAAGTACATCTTTTCTTTTCAAAGGCCATTCTTTTTTCTCTTATCGAAACATAATTACTTTATGAAAGATTTTTCATGGAATAATTACTTTTTCCAATTTGAATAATAAGGACTTTAAGTTTAGTAGAATCTATAAATCTTAAGTCCATATCTTTTTATCCTAGTTTTGGGTTTATTTATAGAACACATCCAAGAGCTAACATTGAAATGTATGTTTTCTTAGAGGCGTATGACTTCTGCCTATTTAGAAATAAGATATAGTCAATGGAATGTAATTTCAACAAAAGGTGTAATAGTTTTATCTTAGAAGTGAAGGTTGAAGATCACATCATACCACAAGTTACACAGTTTAAATATATTGGATTCATAGTATAAAACGACGGGGAAACATAAACATATGTAAATCATCGAATTCAATCTAGATGGTTGAAATAGAGAAGAGGATTGGATATGAAAGTATCACTTAAGTTGAAGGGAAAATTGTACCGGACAACGGTAAGACCAGTGATGTTGTATGGGGTAGAGTGTTATAGGCAGTGAAGAACCAACATGATGAGAATAAAATAAGCTTAGCGCAGAGGAGGAAGTAGCGTTGAAAGTGAGGTGATATAAATGAGATAAGATTAGAAATGACCATGAGAGAGAACCTATAAATTATTTAGTAAAAAAAGTAGTTCAAAGGAAGAATAGTCAAGTAATCAGAGACATATGAAGACCTAAAAAACATATAAGAAAAACTAGTAAAAAAATATTTGAAACTTAATGTGTTAGACCGAAATATGATGTATAGTAAAACATTATGATGTAATTTGGTCTTCGTAGCCGGCCTCATCTAATAGAAAAAGGTTTGGTTTTTGTTGGTGTAGAATCCATAATCTTGAAAGAATATTATTATGAATCCATTTATTTAGCAAAGCTTCCTTTATTTAAACTCTGAACAAGAATAATTTTATTTGCCATACTTTTAGGCTTGTCATTAGAGACCATTTTCTCATGATTCACTTTAACAAATTTACAAAATGAAAACCAATGACCAATGTTGTTATCCCTTTTTTTTTTGTTACAACCAATGCTATGACTTTGAGAACAAAGAAATGTTCTATTTTCACATTCAACATTAACAAGAAAAGGAGTAGGAGGATTTGGTCTCAAATCTCGATGAATAAGAAAAATATTAACATAATAACTAATTACTAACTTTCATATTTAAACAAAAAGAACTAGAGAAACATAACTTTTTCTTTCAACCTACACTTTATATCTAATTCTAGTAGATAAATTAAAATCAATTAGAACTCTTGCTAAATATACAAAATATCTTTCCAAAGGACACTTACTTGTAGCAACATCAAAACTCACAGTGTTCCAAGATAACTAGCAATTGAAAAAATAAATTTAGCTATTACGCCAATATTCATGAGCCAATCTCATAAAATGAATTCAACATTGTGTTGTTGTTTGTTAGTGATTGTTCAGATAAAAGTCAGAAGTCTATACAAATAAATAATCGTTGTATATAATAATTAAAAAAAAGGGGTTAAATGTAGTTTTATCCTCATAATTTTCAATTCTTCGATTTTAGTCTCTCAACTTCAATTGCTTGATTTTAGTCCTTAGGTTTAACCCATTTAACATATGCTAGTCCTACATTGGCAATTTGATTGAAAATATTGACATGACATTTTAAAATAAAAAATTGTTTATAAAACAAAAAAAAAAAGCCATCATCTGAACGCTTACTCTCTTCTTTGATGATTAAAAATTCCTCTTCTCCATCTCCATTAAAACATGTATGGTTTTTCAATAAAAACCAAATGAACACCGTAATAAAATAACAAATCAAACAATGTTTTATAAGATGATGGCCAAAATAAACCAACCGTCTCCAGTGAAGGAAGGAAAACAACTTGCTTCTGTTTAGTATAGATAAACTATTTTTTATTCATCTTTGAATTATGGACTAAACGTTGACTATATGATTTTAATAAAGTAATTAATTTATCGAATTAAAAAAACTGCAAATTGTCGTTGCTGAATTTTCAGGCTGAGACAGACACCGCACTAGGTAAAGCTCCGTCTAGTTCCAACTTAATCCCAATTAATGGTTTGTAAGTTGTAACATAACTTGATATCTCAACATGTATTGAATCACTTATTTAAAATGAAATGCATTAAGCTTGTTTCTGTAAAAAAATGTAACATAATTGTGTTTTTTTTAAGGAAATATAACTACGCATGTTATTTGTTTATACACAGTGTTGTTTGTTTGCAATTGTATACATTAATAGACATTGTAAAAACTTTTTATTTCATGAATCGGTTAGGATCACGTACATATTGATCAGAGATAAAAATGTTTAATGTAATATTTAACTAACACAATAGTATACAAATTAATCTAATATAAAAAAAATACTTTGCATGAACTTTTTTACACTTGACAATGTCTAAAAACTAATCTTATATCAAATATTTCAATAGTGGTTCTTAGAAAGAAAAAAGAAAACTATCCACATTCTACACCACATAACGGGAAAAGCTAACCAAACCAAACAAGTAAAAGTAGATTAACTTTAGGTAGCCACATTCTACCAAATTAAGAAATACCACTAATTAAATAGAAGGCAAAGTAGATCCAAATTTATTCATCCGTCACGGCATGCCAAACTCCAAGTGGGTAACTTAATAATGAATGAATGGTTTGGTTAATTATGACATTTGGGTCAACACACTCTATACTAACTATAGAGAATTAAGCAAGCTAAACAATTGATTTAATGAGTGTAATGAAATTCATTTAACTTAGTAATGAAAATAGAATTAAAAAACCGGCCAATGCCTACATATTTTTGGGGTTACAAACTTACAAGTAGGGACAAGAAAGCCACATAGTAAACCAACTCATGCATTTGAGGCATTTGTCTCTATCAACAAACTGTGAACCATACACACTTCTCGTCCAACCGAAAGGGATAATAACAACTATACATAGATAACACAATGTATATACTTGACTAACTTTAGTTCAATTAATTTCCTACTCCACAACTAGCTATTCATTTACAACAACCATCCAACTGTGTAGTTAAAAATATGTTTTGTTTTTAATAATTAACAATGTTTGAAAATTTTTAATCTATGTAATTTTAGTGAGTTTTGTTAGTTTTTGGTTTGGTAAAAAAGTTTTAAAAAAAATTAGGTGGAAAAAGTTACATTTTTATGTGGCTCAGCCAAAATTCTAATATTGATCTCACTTGTCATGATTTTTTAGTGGTTTCAAAAGAGCCTAGCAATACAACTCACACACTAAGTGTTAAGGAGTGGATAATTATAGGTTTGAATTTGCTTTCAACATATCAAACGTCCTTGCAATTACGTGTATCATCTGAGACGTATTTACGTGACCATTGTCATGATATTTATTAACTTTTTTTAATATCACTATGATGCCATATGTCATATCAACATGTAACTCTTTTTAATTTTTCTTAAATCCTACATAAAATCAAATTTTTGGCTTTAAAATGAATTTCGGGAATAGAAATAGTGATTTCAAATTTTAAAAAGCATAGAAAATCAAAGCTTTTTTTTTTTACAAAGATTTGATTTTAATATAGTATTTTACGGTGATAATAAACCTTTTTTTAACTCGATAAACAACCATTTTTAAATAATTGGTAATTAAAAAATATATAAAAAAAAACCATTTTATGAATATTTTTTTCACTCACACAACCATTTTTAGCTCATTTTATAGGATAAAAATTATTCAACATTTTCCTCAATATAGAGTATAGCAAACTTCTACAAAAGTACAATATATACACTAAACAATATTCTCTCTTTTGCTATAATTTGTTGACATAATTACAAAGTAGGACTCAAAACTACTAAAGTTCTTCCTTCATATTCTTTTTCTTCAAAAGGACATTGACATCTCAGCAGATCCCTTGGTTGGCATTCTCTCGTCGTGACTTGTAATTAGGCCACAGTGGCCATTTGGAGTACGCAAAGCAGCCGAGTGAAATGCTTAATTAGTACACAATCCCATCACTTGTTTATCAATTCATATTATATTAAGGAAAATTTCTTGTTTTTCTTATTCATTGAGGATTAATAAACAAAATTGGTGCGTCTTATTAAGGAAAATTAGGCTTTAGTGGTTATTGCTAAGCTTCATGAAGAAACTTTGGTTTGTTGTAACTATATAGGTTGGTCCAATCGATAAAGATTTAACCCAAATTCAACAAAAAAACTAGATTGAATCACGTTTTTCATATATTTCTTGTTTTTCTTATTCATTAAGGATTAATAAAAAGAATCGTCGCATCTTATTAAGAAAAATTAGGCTCTAGTGGTTATTGTTAAGTTTCATGAAGAAATGTTGGTTCGGTGTAACTATATAGATTGGTCTAATCGATAAAAATTTAATCCAAATTCAACAATAAAAAAAACTAGGTTGAATTAGGTTTCCCGTATGAGGAGTTAGTTGGTAGCAACTTGTTAGAATATTCGTAACGTTAATTAATTTTGAGATTTTTCCTGACTCTATTAAGTTTTTAGGATTGTCTTTGTCTAAAAACTCATTCATAAAAAATGAAAATGAAAGTTGAGTGAGTAGAACTTAAAATAGGGGGTTTTCTAGAACAAGCAAAGTAATGCTTTATGATTGTAGTGATAATAAGTGTCTAAGTACCTTTTCTTAGAATAATTTTAGTATAAATAAAGTATAGTTTATAGAGAAGAGAAGGTTACATGACAAGGAGGGAAGCTCTCCAACTCCAACTACATGTGCTAATGTCAATGAGTGATTTCTTCTCTCATATATTTCTTATACATTCGGACACCTCACGCAATGTATGTGTCCACATGCTTAGCTTACCAGCATTCCAAAAAAACGTGCACATAACTAACTTTAGATAAGTGGTGGCCACTGTAAGTGACTTTAAAGTCTTGTTTCTCTCTCTATTCTCTCTCTACATTGCTTAATTAATTAATTTAATCTCTCACTTACTAATATGTGATGACATACATGTATACCCTCCTATCAAGCTAGTATTACTCAAATTAATATCATTTGTATTTCATTTCTCATTTTTATTTCCCATGGGAGAGTGGAAATGAGAAATGTTGTCACTCGCTTTTTTAAAATAAGGGTCATATTTGACTATTTTACGTAGATTAAGAAAAAAATTATACAAATGAAAGAGATAATTGATTTTCTTTTTAAATTATCCTTATTAATTATTGGCGTAATCATAAATGTAAAGTGAAAAAATTAATAAAATAAGAGTGATGCACATAAAACTGAATAGAGGGAACAATTAAAAAAAATTGCATTAGAAACTAAAAATGACATGTTTTTTTGTCAAATTATCTTTTTAAATTTGACTTATTTTAAAACGGAAGAAGTATTTTGTTCCTCTACTGCACCCTAATTATAATGCGGACTCGAACTAGAATCCTTTGCAATTGCTTTATGGCGCAACAATTGTACGAGATCTTACTGCAATTAGAAGCCTCTTAGATTTGTGCATCTTATGGTCTCTTTACAAGCTTAGGATTTTTTTTTAAGGAATTTTTGAAATGGCTATAAAATTAATCTAATTTTTGTCAATTTGACTTATTTTAGAGGAGAATCTGATTTTTGATATGTAGTATTAGAATGCTTCTTAAACAAAGGACTTAAAAGTTAAATATGAACTCTTGTTTTGGGGAAGAATCACATATCAATTCTTCCAACATCATATTAGTAGAAATGTTGTTATTCATCTTGTCCTTTTCTCTCATCCTTCATTATGTGATCTACATAAATAAGGCTGAATTTAGTAACTAGAAATTAAAAAAAAAGGTACGTATTGGTGATGGGTCCAATTCCAAATAGTGGACATACCATCGTATAACTCCCTAATAAAATGTCTGTGGCTTGAAAATTAACTGTATCTTTCTTGGGAGCATCAACTTTGTATGGGCTGGAGCTCCCACGACAATCCCTAAGCTAATTATTGATTTCTCATTTTTTATTCATACAAAAAATAAAGGTATATAATTAAATTAAATTTGACTTTATACAGTATATTTTATAAATATATTGAGTTTAGGAACATGCTGAGTAAGAACAAAACATATTGCTAATTAGGTGAAAGTGATTAGATATTAGTTTAAAAGCTAAAACCAATCATCATATGAGGTAGCCTGGATCTTGAAATATATTAAGATACATTAGTACTTACTGTATTTTATTTAAATAATAGCCTCAGATAGACATCTAACCATATAAATTGAAGGATTGATGTAACTATTTTAAAGTGAACATTTTTACTTTATAATTAGCTTAAGTAAGTAATCTAAATTATCCAAACATTTTTTTATTATTATTACATTTTAAAAATACATAGATCATATACTATGCAATCAACTAATGACCACTCACACCCAATTGGATTAATTGTTGCATGAATATAAATAACAAATTATGAATATGTTAAAATATATAAATGGAACATTTTTTTTTCTCAATGTTATCCTTTATTTTCTAAAGACAAAACTCACATTATACGTTAGCCAAATTCATAAATTGAAAGGATAAATGCTGATGGGTGCATATGGAAGTGGCATATACAGTTGCTAATCCTTTATTTATTCTTGTCATTAATGAAAAGAGTGGGAGTGGGGTGGCCAATGTGAAAGAGAGATAGATAGATGGAAAGAAAGAGATCTTTTAGCTTTATTATTATTATAAAATCAAAAGCACACAAATGGAACCTAATCCATACAACACAAATTTGGTTGTGGTTGTGGTGCTGCCAAACCCTAGCTAACCATATATGCCCATCTTCATGACACTACACTCACTCCACCTAAATACCCACATTCACACACCTCTTTGATTTTAATTGAGTTTGTACATCACTCTCCATTTATTTTTCCTCAAAGAAAAGGGAAAAAAATTGATATTAAAAAGGCCAAAAAAAAAAAAAAAAGATGCTATATCACTCACTTTTCGTGAATGAAAGGCAAACACCACAAACACTAACCACTTACTTACTCAAAGTATACCAACTTGAACAATTTTGCAGATCAAATATATCAAAATAGAAATTATTATTAAACCAAAGAATAATTCAAGGAATATTGGATAGTTATATGAATAATTGTAAATTAAAATAATGCTATAATAATTCACATTGATAAATCATTAATCAAAAATAAAAATAAAAATAAAAATAGAAACTCTTCTTTTAATTAATCCAACATTGCCTAATAATGGCAACCCACCAAAGCCGGAGCAGCAGCCATCACCATTGATTTTTGTGTAGCCGGAAACTGAAACTTTGTTTCGCGGAGATCCTCCTCCGGTGCCGGAAGGTTAAGATCCAATTGTAAAATATTCCTTGGCCTAACTCCTTCATCTGGGGCCGCGACAGCCGCGGCGTTTGCCACTGATGCCCTATGCCTCCTCATGTGTCCACCCAATGCTTGTCCGGATGTGAACTCTGAACCACAAATGGAACACTCATGAATCTTGGCCTTGTTCCCATTAATAGCTGCTTTCAAACCATGATTCCCCATTTGAAAAGAAACCATGGGCCCACGAGGTTTCTCAGCTTCTTCAAACTCATCACTATTCGCAACCAGATTAACTGACTGCGAATCATGTGATGAAGACTGTGGCCGAGGCTGCTGTGGCGGTGATGGTGGTTGTGGTTTTTTCTCCTCAGCCATAATCTTAGGCTTTTTGTGACTTGCCCTGTGACCACCCAAAGCTTGAAAAGAAGGAAAAGTTCGGTTACACGTTTTGCATTCATAAATATACAAACCAAGTTTTGTGCTAGTCTCACCAATTTTTTTATTTCCATGACTACCCTTTTCCCTTTTATTCTCATCAACACCACCATCTTCCCTATGATTTCCACCTTGAGCAAGAAGAATCAAACACTTAGCCAAATCTTCTTCTTCATCATCATCTTCATCTTCAAGATCAATGTTGCTCTCATCACTTGAACAACTAGATGCCATAGCAACAACACCACAAGGAGATAAAAATCTTAACCTCTTAGTGCGTTTTCCTTTGGCTATGTAGGTTGCATCTTTCTTAGCATAACCCACCATTTTTTCCTCCATAACAAACTCTTCCATCTCAATATTAATAAAAAAACTACTTAAGAGTTTAATCACTTATAACACTCAAAGCAAAAGCAGTTATAACAAGAGAAGAAACAGACA
>Ga0315915_1008166_pt1 | contig 12297 bp, 5 predicted proteins | sample MpolbnodulesMG_FD_207738 | JGI IMG/M metagenome (GOLD analysis project Ga0315915, IMG submission 207738) | Medicago polymorpha root nodule microbial communities from Los Angeles, California, United States - branched nodules | ecosystem: Host-associated > Plants > Roots > Nodule | place: USA... | reverse complement strand
CCTATTGATCCAATCCTTGCTGAACAAATTATCCTGTTTTCCTACATCATATGATACAATACAATAATTATGTTAATGGATCTCTTTCTTACACTCATTTAACGTCTCAACACTTTAGCCATTGGGTAACATTTTATAAGATAGATAGTTTATTTAATATGTGTTGATTTATAAATAATTTATGCGAATACTAAACAATACGTCAGACCCGTGCATCGCACGGGCCAAAAGTCTAGTTAGAAAAAAACAGGGCACACCGAGAAAAGATTAGAGAGCAAAAGAAAACTAGGGTTGTGGAGAGAAGAGGCAAGAAGACATAGCGAGACGGACGTAGAGAGTGATTTCACCGTAGGAACTCATTAAATTCTGCAAACTAGAGGTAAGGGGGAGCTCTATTCATCATAAGAGTTGTATGATCATATGAATAGTAAAGGGTGTTGTTTCCTATTTTTTTCATGATCTTTTAATAAATTCATGTTATATTCATGTCCTCATATGTTGTTGTGATTATATGTTTAATTGACGTTTCTGAATTGCGATGTTTCATATTAAATTCATGATTAATAATGATTATTTGTGTATTTTTGGAATAGTGATCGATCATATTGTTATTTTGTGTGAGATATTGGTGAATTTTTATTGTTCCACTGAATGACATAGATTCGAACATTCTCTTGCTTCGTTTTTATTTGTCTTGATTATGTAATATACGATGCTTCGTAGGAACCATGCGACTTATATTATTAATGTTTTTTTTGTGTGAATCTTCTCATATTAATCATGGGGATATTGGAGACGGAGGGTTTACACATGGTTAGATAATATAAAAGCTAATTTCACAACCTTAAAGGAGTATCATGTTATCTGGAATAATAGGGTAGTTGGAGTTCCCTTTGTTGTTAAAAGACACCTAGACATTATAGTCTACCCCACACTTTTATTTAATTATTTTTAAAATTTAGATAATTGATTCTTTTACTAACAGAAAGGAAAATAAAAGTGCCATATGTATGATCCGCTTTTACTTCTTTTGGTTATAGGCCTAGATCTTTGTGTGTCGTTGTTACGGTGCTTGGTTATGTTCTTATATAATTTTTTTTTATTTTGATTTTCATGATCGATAAATACAAGGATTGATAATTTGTGTCGTTTGGGGTATAAGATCATGACAAATTGAGAAGATAAAATATTAAATAGTGAGTAGAGATGAGTTATTTAACGAAGTGTAATCGATGAATTATTTGATTAAGGATAATTTATGAATTATTTGATTATGTGAAATTAATGTGTTATTTGACGATGTGTAATAGATGTGTTATATAAAGATGTGTTATTAGAAGATGTGATTTAAAAATGTGTTATATAAAGATGTGCCTTTTGAAGTTGTGTGATTTAAAGATGTGTTATATAAATGTGTAATATTTGACGATGATGCTATTTAAAGATGTGTATTTGTCGAGTCATTTAAAGATGTACATTTGTTGAGTCATTATTTGGTTTCATGCATTCATGGTCAGTCTGATTTAAAGATGTGATTTAAAGATGGGGGATAAATCAGTAACATACATCTGATATCCAAAACTGGTACCACATGCATATAAAGTTGAGTTAGGGACATTGCATTCATTGTCAAGCATATTTGAAGATGTAGTATATATCTATATATATTTGAAGATATAGTATATTTGACGATGTAGTATCTATATATAAATATATTTGAAGATGTAGTATCTATCTATATATATTTGAAGATGTAGTATATTTGACGATGTAATATCTATATATAAATATATTTGAAGATGTAGTATATTTGACGATGTAGTATCTATATATAAATATATATATTTAAAGATAAGTTTATGTAAAGATTGTGATATGCTTTTGTTTATTAAATGACGAAAGATGATTATTAAATGATGTGAATAATTTATATATGAATATATGATTGATGATGCTTATGTGTTTTATGCCTCATTTCTATTCATTATGATTATGCAATTCTTATGTCGGATATATTCTCACCCTCTAGTTGCGGATTGGGCGCCTACACCATTGTGGTGTAGATTTGCAGGAAGAAGATCTTAGTAGCAGTGAGTCTCGGAGGATGGCGTTGGAGCCTTCTCCTTTTTGTCTATCGCTTTTAGGTGTTTTATATGAGTCGAAGCTCTGATCAGTAACACTAGGGACTGATGATTCTTTTTATTTTAAATTCTATTTTAGAATTCTTTTGAATTTAGTTTTTGCGTGTTGAAATTGTGATGCAACATGTACAATGAAGTTTTTGAAAACTATTCCACTCCAATGTTTTAAATTTGAATGAAGTACTTTTGATTTTTTTTAGAAGATGTGTGACACTCTTGTGTGTTTCTTTATTTTAAATGCGTTTTTATTATAAAAATAAAACGTGGGAATTATGGTGTTACATATTGGACTCTTATGTTTTGGTTGAATGACTTGATCATTCATGTTAATACTTTGTATGACACTTTGTAGAAACTCTCACTATAGATATCAGCCTTTCCCATTCAGAATTTCTTGTTCAGAACTATGACAGTTCAAGAGGAAGGCAATTCTAGAGCTTCAGAGGAGTTTCTATCTTCTCCTTAATTTTCAAGGGTATGTTTTTGTCTTTATTAATTTACTTTTAGTTACCATGTGTAACAAATTCTTTTTAGGTTAGAGTTCTAAGATGAACCTCTATTTATTTTTGTTGGATATTTATTTAATTTAATGTCGTTTTTATTTTATTTATCTTTTGTTCGCTATTAAGTTTTATTAGAAAATTCCTTAGTTTATTTCTATAGTAGGCGCAACCCTAGATTAGATACTTATGTTGTGACAGAGTCTAATATTGATATTAATCCTGAATCCTGATGCTTATATCTTGATTTTTATATCTTGCTACTAATATCTATCTGTTTAGGAAGTAATTAGTTATAAAGATACTGAAAGCGAGTTGACCATAGTAGTAAGTACTTAGGAGGTGATATTACTAATATTAAGTAAAATTTGCTGAACTTAGGAGGTAACTAGTTAGTAACTAAGAAAACAAGTGTATGCTCGAAGGAAATAAGTCTTATCCTAATAGAACCATTCTCTTAAACCATTGGTAAGGTAAACGGTCATAGGGCTGCCTGTTTGTAGAACTACTAAGTGCGAGAATGAGTGTGCTATGAGTGTTCTAAGATGCATAGATGAATGGACCTTAGGAACCTTGACGTTCATTGCCTTGAGAAATGGTGGAAAGCCAACATAAAGTCTATGTTTTCAATTACCTTTGAGGTGGTTGGACCCCACACGTAAGGATCACCGTGTGACCAGTAGGTGGAACCAAACATTGGAGGGATAGACCTAGTTAACCGAGAAGTATACACCCACACGTAAGGATCAACGTGTGATCAGTAGGTGCAACTTCCAACCTATTAGGTTAGTAACGTCCCGACGGCCTCATTACTTGTATAGTCTACCTAAGATAAATAAACGGCGACATGATTGTTATTTAATATCCAACAATATAAATAGGGGGATTTGAAGAATCCTAATCGCTGCTTACTTTTCTGCAACCAAAAACATGTAAACTTGCTTTGTTGCAAACAGATAAAAATTGCAAGCTTCTAACCCTTAAATTTTTTTATATGGTCAACTTAAAAATAAGTAACTCGAACTGTTTGAATGAAACGACAATCCATGTGGATACGATACTCTACTTATCACTTTATTACTTGAAAAACTATTTGGTACACTTGACTAATCCGCACATCAGGTTCACAAGTCTAATTGAAATAATGTGGCATGCAGACGTGGCTAAATTATTTGCCCTCTATGTTAGTTTTTGTCGATGGAAGTTAACAGTGGAGACTAATTTTGAAGAGAGAAAACTTTAGGGACCAGTTTTGGATAAAAACTTTTTGGCTTAATTGGTCCATTGGTCCCCTAATTAATATTCAATTTTCATTTTGGTCTCATTTCTCGTAAAATCAACATGTTGATCTCTTATGTTTGTCTCCGTTATTCAAATAAATCCCTAGTTATTAGCTTTAATCCCAAATGTCTATAGTGGACTAACTTTAATAGTGATCATATTAATTATTTTAATTTAAACTGTTTGATTTTTTAAAAAAGAGGACCATTGAATTGCGCAGGTCTATTTTATTTTACAAGTACCACCAACACTTTTTTTTTTGTTTTATTAATCTTCCTCTTCTTCATCTTCATCAATCATATTCATACATACATTCATACAAACAAATCGAGAAAAATAAATTAAAACAAAAAAAAACATGGATCTCTTCTCTGTTTTTTTCCTCCTCTTCCTCCCTCCTCCTTCTAGTCACCCATCTCTCTTCTGTTCCCTCCTTCTCTTTCTCCTTCCTCCTTCTATTCACTCGTTAGCAACAACAATAACCATATCCTTCTCTTCTTTTTTTTCCTCCTCCTTCTCTTCCTCCATTCTCACATTTCAACAACAACAACCTCGTCCTTGTCTCTTCCACTTCGTTCATCTCTTGTTCTCAAACAAAACACAATTTTCAATTATCAAATCAAAATTCAACTCAAACAACGTTTTTCCACCACAATTTGTTGTTCTGGTACTTCTCAAACCTCTTTTCCTTCATGGGTTTTCACTTAATTACTATAAAATCATCGTCTTTAAAAGCCTCAATTTTTATTGAACCCTAATTTTCCTTTATTTTCCAAATCCGAATTCTGGATAGATGATGATGATGTTGTTGTTGAATTGATAATGATTCTGAATTCTAGTTAGATGGTGATGATGTTGTTGTTGAATTGATGATGATGTTGATGCTATTGTTTAACATGAGTATGCTGGTTCTGCCGGAGTTCTAAGAATTGATGATGATGATGTTGTTGTTGTTGTTGTTATTGTTGTTGAATTGATTTGATAATGATATTGTTGTTGCTGTTATTTAATTGGAGAATGTTGGTTATGTTGTTGTTTAATTGTTTAATCTAAGCATGGTGGAAGAATTTGAGAATGTATTAATATATGATGATGAAGATGAAGAAAATGTTGGGGAAGAAGATGAAGAAAAGGAAGAAAAAAAACTTAGGTGCTGGTGATACATCGTAAGATAAAATAGATCTGCGTAATTCAATGATCCACTTTTAAGAAAAAAGATCAAACGATTTAAATTAAAATAATTAATAGGATCTATGATGGACCACTCTTAAGGTTAGTCTACCATAGATATTTGAGGTTAAAATTTAAAGCCCATGATTTATTTGAATAACAAAGACAAACATAAGGGACCAAAACATTGATTTTACGTGATATGAGATCAAAATGAAAACTAAAAATTAATTAGGGGACCAATCGACCAATTTAGCCAAACTTTTTTAGAGAGTAAAATGAAAATCGATATATTTTGATGAAGCAAAAACATATTTAATCTTTATAAAACAAAATAGACAGTGAAATTAACCAAATCTATTTAAAAGTGCTATTTATATCATGGAATATATATAGTTGATGCAATAACACTTGATTATTCGTTTGCTTGTGACCTTGGAGCGTGCTCTTCTTAAGTTCGATTCCCTCCGATTTCATATTCGATGGGCTAGTTCATACAGAGTTTTTGGCTTTAACATCGAAATCATTGAAATATTTTTACAATAATATATAAACTATATCTTATTTTGAATTACACCGGTTGATATTAATCATGTTCATAGTTTTTATTGATTTATAGAAAATTCATACAAATTATAAGTTCCAAAGCTAAGTTCATGAGCATTTTTATTTATTTTGATTGCATTGATACAATAGAACTTATTAGGGTAAACAACAACAAGCCATCTTTAGATTACGAGTAAAACATTCTCCACCATTCTGAAATCCCTGGGCGTGACAGTCTTTATCGCAAGTTGGAGGGCAAGGCTCTGAAATACATTTTCCTCCTGGAGGTACCAACACACTAGCTCAATTTATTAACTTGTGATTTTGTATATCAATTACACGGAAGGTTTTAAGGAAATAATTAAATCTCACACGTTAATTAAATCTAATGGTTGATATAGAGAGTTCTCGTTTCTCATATAAGATGTTGGTTCTCACCGGATATACTTCCTATATATATATATATATTTATACACACACTAGTACGTTTGAATCAAATTGTACACGAACCACAAGTAGGCTAAATCCACAAAAATCAACCTTCCATTAAAATGTCAAAAACCGAAAATATTACCAATAACACATATATTCTATAAATCCACTTTGGTTGGTCTAGTGGTATTGACTTGGGACCTAACAATATGTTCAGCGGCGAAGTTAGCAAAAAATTTACGCAGGGGCCAAATATAAAGGAACGATAAAATATTTTTAAAATAAATATATTAAATTTAAGGATAAGAATGGTTTTAGTCCCATAGTTTATAATTTTTTAGGTTTAGTCCTTACAAAAAAAAATTTCAATTTTTGTCTCGATTTTTTAAAATTTTACAAAAAAATATGTTTTTAGTTGGATAAAATGCATTTCAAGAAGCCAATTTTATGCATAATTGAGCATTCACTAAATAGATTAATAATGTCTTTTCCAATGTAAATAAATAGGTTATTTCGAAGAAACTCAATATCCATTTAATTTGTTGAAAAAGTTGGCTTTACTTGAGTTCTTTACTGTTGAAAAAGTTTTATTTTTATAATTGTTATTAAGATCGTAAGTATCAAACTAATATAAATAAATCTATCAATCATGTAGTAATGTATTTACTTTCTTATTTATGTTAATTTTCAGCAACTGAATTTGTTTGAGGTAGCTCAATGAAGGGCTACGCCCCCGAGTATGTTCCTTTGATTCTCCCTGGTGTCCATGGATGTTATGTCATTGAAGATTGTAGCAGCTTCCACTTATGCACACCCGAACGAACTTGGTGGAATCCAACGAAAGATTGATGTGAAAGTAGGAGGAAATGAAAAAAATAAATTGGTGCAAATAGCTTGAAAAGAGAAAAACGAATTTTTAACAACAAACTTTATATATGATTTGAAAAATATGGAACAACAACAAAAACTTGACAATTGAGTAAACATGAAAGAGAGAGCAGGAGAACGATGACTGACTAAGAGAACTAGAGAACCCAAAAAGACGCAAAAATAAATTAGAAAATTTCAATTAAAAATAATCTTTAAATTTAAGTTAGAGTTGTATCCCTTAGTTTTGGCTTTTTCTAAATATAAAAATTTGAATATTTTTGTCCAAAAAAAAAGTGCATGTTGCTAAATAAGATTTTCATTAAAAATAGTGGGTCTTCTGTAAATTTTAGCTTCAATGTTTATGAATTATGTTTTTAAATTTATGTAAATTTTAACTTCAATGTTCATGAATGAAGTATGCTTTTAAATTTAAATTTAGAGAAAAAAATAATAATTCTGAAACTCAGTTAACTTTAGAGTACTCTTTATATCATGGTATAAGTATCACTTATTACAACCCCTTATGATTTTGTAAAAAAAAAAAAAAAAAAAACCTTATGATCATAACTTGTCCAGAATATTTTTTGGGGTTCGAATTGGCTATATCAAAATATGGCATTTCCTTAAACCAAAGGAAATACACCAATTTTTATCTGTTGCAAGATGTTGGCTTATTAGGGTTTAAACCATATTCAACTCCCATCGATCTAAAGTCTCTCGGTCCTCATCAGAAGTCCAATATTGAGCCTTAACGTATGCAACTTGTGTGGCACAATGACTTTTATATCTTCTACGTGATTTTCAAATTCTTCATTATTACAAGTTTTGCAAAACCCTAAATATATTGACAAAAGAAAAATGAAGAGATACAAGGAGAGAGGACTAAGCCAAAACCCTCCAAAATTAACATAATCCAAAACAAAGTGAACCTAGCTTATTTCTAGCAAAGTCTACACTAACTTCCACATGCATTTGATCCCACCAAGTTCTATCATGAATATATAAGCCAGTATTGGCTAACTTGTCTGCATAACGGTCGCCTTATGGTAAATATAGGAAACAAAGGACATAGAAGGTCGCATGTGCAAACAGTTTATCCATCTGTTTCAACTAATTTCCATGATGGCATTCTTTTTTATTATTCAACTTATTTTTCTTTCAATATTTCATGTCTTTGATCTTTATTTGCAAAATTATTTTTTGCACCATTTTAAGAATGGTTAAATATGTTTTTTAAACGAGGTTAAATATGTTTTTGCTTCCTATGTATATACTAACTTTCATTTTTAGTCCCTCTAAAAATTTAATCGAAAAATGACCTCCCTATACTTTTCTTTCTTCAAAATCAGTTCTTACTATTAACTCTCACTAACTGAAGTTGGTGTGTCAGGGTATACATGTCTAACTTAAATGATGTGGCATGTACACATGGCTAAATTGTGTACCTTCTACATCAATATTTGTTAATGGAAGTTAACAGTAGAGACCAATTTTGAAGAGAGAAAAGTTTACGAGACCATTTTTCGATAACAAGGTTATTATAGACGAAAATGAAAATTGGTATATTTAGATGAACTAAAAACATATTTAATATTTAGAAAACAAAATAGACAATAAAATTAACCAAATCTATTTTAAAAATGCTATTTATACCGTGGATTATACTATTTGATGCAATAATACTTGATTATTCATTGGCTTGCGACTTTGAAGTGCACTCCTCTCAAGTTTTCAGATTCGATTTCCTCTAGTGAAAATTATAAATTTCGGTAAGCTATTCCATACAAAGTTTTGATATGGCTTTAAATTGGACCCTCACAAGTGGACGGTGAGATTAGACCTACAGATTAGTCAGTCCTTGGTAGGCATGACAATGGGATGGGGTGGGAAGGGTTTTACCGTCCTCGTCCCCGATTCCCATACCGGTTACCTACCCATACCAACGGGTAAGGCTGAACACAAGGGTTGTACCCGCCCGAACCCTACTTACCCTAAATATTATTTTCTTGGAAAAATAATTCATGCGGTCCTTTAACTTAATTTTAGGTAACAGTTTAATCATTTATCTTTTTTTTCAACATCATTTTGGTCCTTCATTCATGTTTGCATATGAATTTTCAAGATTCAAATCTAAAAAAATTATAAATTTGAATCTTTTTTTTCTTTTCTGAACAAGTTATAGATTTGAATCTTGAAATCTCATATGCAAACATGGTTGAAAGAACAAAATGATGTGAAAAAGATAAATGATTAAATTGTTATGTAAAGTTAAGTCAAGGGACCACAAAATAATTTTGCCTTAATTTTTGAAAGTAATATAATTAATATGTCTCAAACTTCTTGTGACTACATATTTTTTATTTTTTTTAGGACTTGACTACATATTTACCGATCATCCTACATCCACTTTCCTTTTATGGATTTTCACTTGAATGTTGAAAACGTTTAAATTGTGGAATCATTTTTCTGAATCCTTTTAGGAAGAGTAAAGTCATGACTTAGCTAAGTCATGATCTCCTTAATTTTAGGCTAAATTGCATTTTTAGTCCCTTAACTATTTAGGTAGTATCGCTTTGATCCCTTAATTAGAATTCGATTTATTTTGGCCCTTAACCAAGTTTTTTTTTTTTAATATGGAGACTATGAACACAATATAACATTCAATAACAATTTTCATTTGGTGTAGTAAATTTTATATTGAAAATGCAATTCAGTAGGTAAAACTAATTTATGTCCTTACCTGAGCTCATAATCATAAAAATGCAGAGAATACCAAATAGATAAGATTGATTGGTTTGAAATGCTATTTTGTGATTTCACGTTATATTTTATTTCTTGTAATAAGTAAAACTAGCATCACTTCTATTATATAGACATTAAAAGTGTATTATACTTTTACTTTATTGAATATCATTAAATTTCATTTGACTATTAATCATATATATAATTATAAACGTATATATTTTTATTATTTTTTAATTTAAATAAAATATATCTATATATTGATTAAATTATTGTTATCAATATGAAAACATTAATAGTAGGTCAGATTCAAAAAGTTAAATTAATCAATAGAGTAAATTTTATAAATACAAAATGATATTCCTTTTAAAAAAAAGGAAAAATGGACTACTTTTAGTTTTAATATCTAGATTGTGTGTTTTGAGAGAAACTAACAAAAAAGACTAAAACTAGTAACAGAGCAAAAACATAGGGAACCAAATTGGTACAAATTATAGTTAGGGGACCAAATTGAGACAATCAATTAAGTTAAGGGACTTGATGATTGAATAAGCCTACAATAAACATTGAATAATGTTTTACATATAGACTAAAAATTTATCCAATAGAAACACTGCATTGATGTTTATATATTGAAAATTATCATGAGTTTTCAATATTTTATCATATCGACTTTCTCATATACGTATATAAAATTTGTTCATGCAGACATAAAAATTTAAAATCTGCAACGGAAACGATGCAAACGTTAAACAATGTTTTGCATATAAATTAAAAATTTAATTAATAGAAACACTGCATTAATGTTGATATTTCTAAAATAGTTACAAGTTTTTAAAATTTTATCATATCGACTATCACATACCGGTACATAAAAATTTTCTTCTGCGTATTTAAGCATGTAAAATCCTCAACGAGTGTGGTTTAAATATAAAATAAAAATTTATTTAATAGATACACTACATTAATGTTTATATTTTGAAAATAGTCATGAGCTTTAATCTATTTTAATTTCGGAGATCTTAAAGTTCATTTTTTTAGAGAACAGGGACATCTTGAGCTTTGGTAGTTTTCATATTTCGCTTTCCTGAATTTTGTTTTTTGAGAAACCATTGATGGAAAGCTAAAACTCTCGATCAATCCATTGATTTTGGAGTTCTTTTATAACAGTCTTGAGTTTTTATTTTTATTTTTATTTTTAGTTCATTTGTTAGATTCAATTTCTTTTCTGTTCAATCTTTCATCTCTTTAATTTTTGTTTTTAAAATCGTTTTTCATGTTAATACTTTGGTTTATTTCAAATAGAGATTGATATGATCTACTACACTTGGTTATATGTTTGATTGAATATGGTCATTAGGCTAACTGTGGTTTTGTGACATTGTTGATCAATTGATATCTCACTCCCCACCCCAATTTATTTCTTTCGTTTGTTCTTAACTTTAGTGACCATTGATTTAGAGATCCTTGAGAGACGACTAAGGTTGACTTATCTTGTTTGTTATTACATTCACTATTTTGATTTATTTTGCCCTATGTGCGGCAACAAATGAATGTTCAATTATGTGTGTATGTTTTAAAGAGTACAAAAGAACCCGAGGCCAAACCACAATAAGCTCGTTGTTTTAAGACCATCATTTTCAAGCGATAATATGAAACATTTGATTCTCTGGGGGACCTCTCTTTTTAAAAAAAGTTCTCAAAATATCTTTCCCTTGATTGTGGAAGTTACTTAGAGACTCATAAGCTTACTTTGTTGAAAAAGTTGCATTAGAAGAGTGAATGTGAGAAAAACACAAGAAAGAAGGTTTGAATTATGTAGGTTTTTTTGAAAATATTTTTTTAAGTTAAAAATAAATCAGAAGATGCAATATGTATGAAGCCATTTATTTGAATGAAATGAAGTAGTCATGTTTTCGAAAAAAAACAATCCTTCATTTAATTCAAATAACAAGAATGGTTTTTGTGGATGCCAATGTTATGATTAGACAAACTGATGGTCGTCAACAAAGATGTATTGGACTCTTATGTTCTGTTCGAATGACTTGATCATTCATGATAATACATTGTATGACACTTGTAATATTTCCATAAAAATGTCAAGTGTTCCATATTAATTTTTCATCCTCCATTATGAACATATGTACTATGATTGGACAATCAAGCAATCTTATTGGTCCATTCAATTAGTTTTATAAGTAGTAAGTTTGATAAAGCTTAATATCAAAATCATTGAAATACTTTCACAATAAACCGTCAAAGAGAGAATGAAAATTATATAAACTAGATTTTATTTTGAATTACACACGTTGACAGTCATGTTCATAGTTTTTATTGATTTATAGAAATTCTTACACATTGTAAGTTTCAATGTTATGTTCAAGAGCATTTTTATTTATTTATTTTGATTGCAATGCTACAATAGAACTCATTAGTGAAAACAACAACAAGTCGTCTTCTCAAGATGAGTAAAGCATCCACTTTTCTTAAATCCCTTGGCGTGACAATCTTTATCACAAGTTGCAGTGCAAGGCACTGTACATTGTCCTCCTGGAGGTACCACCACACTAGCAACGAATCCTGAATAAATTCAAAATCAAAATTATATATTATGC
>Ga0315915_1008165_pt1 | contig 12298 bp, 5 predicted proteins | sample MpolbnodulesMG_FD_207738 | JGI IMG/M metagenome (GOLD analysis project Ga0315915, IMG submission 207738) | Medicago polymorpha root nodule microbial communities from Los Angeles, California, United States - branched nodules | ecosystem: Host-associated > Plants > Roots > Nodule | place: USA... | reverse complement strand
CTGAGACAGATTTTATTGGCAGAATGCTTTGACCACCATGGATCCCATGGTGTGATCATCTTGCTCAATTCGCCAGTAGCAATAGCTCTGTGAAATCGTTTCTTCTCTTCAAGAGATAAATCATCGAAACTGATTTCTTGTCCTGTAGTGAAATGAAAATAAAATCAGCCTCACCCAACCATAGACAAAAATCTGTTTTACTGGTGGTGCGTGCGGGGGTAGAGCAGAAAGAAAACACACGCAATAAAGGATATGTATTCAATAGGAACATACCTGACATTATTTTTTCCATCGTCTCCTCTGACAAAGCCGAATCTTCAAAAGCTGGGAAAACAATTAGATAGAAATTTAGTACACTTCTTTATTGGTATAATTAGGGAACTAAAAATTATGACCTCAAAAACTCTTCCAACATATCAAACATAAAACAATAAGAGTTCACTTATGATGTGATAATTTGTTTACAAAATTACATTCGTTAAATGATCAACAATGCTAGGTTGTAGTTATTCTAAAATCCACTAAACTAAATGCTTCATTGACTGTACATCATTCAGCAACTATGAAAGACCATCTTCTAAAAAACTAACTTGTTTACAAAGTCACAAACATTTAGTGGTCCCGTAACAAATAGCAAAAGCAAACAGATGTTTTTCACTGACAGAATAAAATAAAAAGTAAACTGATGGCAACTCCTTTTATATTGGTGGTGCAACACTTTTTTGCGGGATCCACCTCTTGAAATTTACTACATTAGATCATTAATAAGTCTGACTATTAGAATAGCACGAAGGTTCTCACGTGACACATCAACCGCAACAGGTATACTGGGACGACAATACAAAGCTGAGAGAGGAGGGTAGCCCATCTTATTCATTAGGGGATATTTCAGATTTTCATCAACCTATTATTGAAAATAATAAAAGGATTCTATGAAAGGGTCGGATGAGCAGCGGGATAACACGCATAAAAAACCTCAATTGATCTTCTCTCTCCAGTTTTTCTCTGTATCTCAGCCAGTCAGCCCTCTCTGGAAAACCCTACCCATCTTATGGGAATAACACACAGCAAAATAGGCGTCATTATCATAATTATCGGCCAAGTGCTTCTAATGATGCATGTTCCGTGTATGATAGGAGTACATGAAATACTCCTTCTCTAGTCTCTCTCACTGAACAGTGAGCAGAGCACTGCTAACTTATGTTCTTAGAGCTTTATAGATTAGTGTCTGTTAACTATGTCAGCTAGAAATAACTGACAGAGTGACAGTTAATACTGTTGTTCATGCATTGTTAAGTTCAACAAGCAAATAAAAATGAAATTCAGTTACAATCAAATTCTCTAACACTAATTTTCCAAAACTTCAATAATAATAACTTAATAAGGATGTTGTGAAGCAGATGACACATGGGCATGAGACCACATTCTCATTGTGAATTTTGATATTTCATGCTTCTTTGGGCTCCTTGTCTTGAAAACGTGGCATTTTGATTTCTCTTGGACAGTGTAGTAGTCCAAGGTATGCTATGATATGTGAGTAGGAGGAGCTATAGAATGCTGATATCCAGACAAATAGGGAGATGGATAGTGATGTGGACTTATGCTGCCCTACACAATCTGCCATTTGGTGCTGCAAGTCCCCCAGTGTCATAGTAAAATCAAACCAGAAGCTGGACTCATCATGCAGCAAGAGAAACGTGTATTATATGTGTGTATGATGACAATGGCCGCTCATTCCACAAGACAACTTTGATTACAACAAACTCTGAAATGGAGAAGAGAAGGGAGGGGATGGGGTGTTCCTGGATTTACATATTTGGGTGAGATTTGCAGAGCTATAAGTTATTATTGGCCCACGATGTTCCATTCTCAAGTTGCCACATTAAAAATTATTATTGGATTTACATATTTGGCCCACGATGTTCTATTCTCAAGCAATCTTGCCTGGGCTAATTTGAATGACAGTAACATCTCTCAGGATGTACAGGGGCATAATCCTTCAAGTTCAGTGGCCGATTTGGAGGTTTAGTCAAATATTTCACTGAAATTTAGGTTTTAATAGAGCCCAACACGTTGAATAACGTGCTCCACATTTTGGGATAGAGCTAGGAAGTTCTATATTTTAGAGGGAAAAGCTAGGACGTTGTTGAATTTTATGTCATTATTATAACTAAAAATATATCCTTCGGAAAAAAATACAAAACTAAATAAATTCACATGCAAAGATTAATATCAAACAGAAAGAGTGCAGTGAAACAACTCTGAAATATCTGAATTTCTGAAAGCAAAGCAAAAAATATAGATGACTTACAATCCTCATCCATGCTATCCATTTCCTCTTCTGAATGAAATCTCTTCAGTATGTCCAACATTTTTTGTTTGGTTTGTTCATTAGGTTGCATTTGCTGGAGCTCTTGAACTACATTTTCTTTCATGAAGGATTCAGTACAACGAAGACTATGAGACTGTAAAAATTACAATAAAAGGGATCAAAAGAAGTTCATAACAAGCAAGGAACAATATTTAAAATTAGAGTATCTATAGAAAGGAGTGAATTACTAATATAGTTTCACGTCCACAAGATGAACTTTGGTTTTGGTCTCCTAATTTTTCTTCCTTTGATGATATATTCCTCATGAGAGAAATGTAATGATTGACAATTTTCATTAGAGAATTTTGAGGATACGATCAGAAATTTTATAAAATCATTTTTTTAGGAAGTTTTATGAAATCTTTTAAAGCAGAGAAAAGACTCAATAATATAGATCATTGAAACTTGATTAAGTTTCTAGATATAATGAAGCAGATCACATGTTGACATATTTCCCTTACCGCATAGGTCGATATTACAACATCCAGATCTTGACTTAGAACTTTACACCATGTTCAAAGAACATAGCATTTGGTTCTCTTTCAATTTTTGTTCTTCTCCTTGAGTATCTCTTACAAGTTTAGTGAAGAAATTCAAATTCACGGCTCAAGATATCATTGAAGAATGATCAATAAAGTAAAAATTCAAAAGAGATTTGAAAAACAAAAAAATAAGGCTAGTGTTAAAGGTAATATTATCCAATTAACCAATCCAAGATTTAATAAAGGTTATAAAAACAATATCATCAAAATGGAGTTAAAAAATATCCCTGAAATTAAAGACCTTGACCACAGTTCGATTGAAGGGGATAATGTGATCAAGGGTTTTTAATTCCACAGTTCGATTAGGAATTTCATTAATTTCAAGGACCAAATGATTCAACCCTTTACAATTTCAGCAATCAAATTGATGATTACATTAACAATTTTACAAAATCATATACATCAAATTAAAGAATAATATTGCAAAATAAAAGAGTTGCCATCACATAATTGGACCATTGACCTTAATACAACAGATTTCTGACCATTTGGACCATTGACCTTGTCACACACAGATTTGCAACACAAATTAAACATAACCAGCTCATATCTACTTCGAGGTAGCTTTACTTACTTTATAACATGGGAGGGAGCAGTATCGCGAATTGCATCGAGGACATGTGTATTGGGAGAACTGCTTCTGACATCTGTTTTTGTATGAAAAAAGTATAAAAGAGAGTAGTTCGATCAGTACTTCTACTAAGAAATGAATATTTGAAAAAATCTAAATGAAATGATTAATTTTCATTGCAAAGGCTAACACGACATAGAACTCGAATCAAACCAGTTTTCCAAAACTAGGGTCTATGGTCTTAGTACCGTATGATTTTCAAGGAAGTGAAATCCAAACTATTTTGCATACACATTCAGTGATAAAGCTAAGAATGCTTTTAAGTTTCAAAAGTTATTCTAGAAAATAACTGTCCATCTCTTGGTAAGTCTCACAGATTACCTCAATAAGTAATCAGAATTCCTTTTAACCATTAGTAAAAGTAAATTCATTTCATCTACGCATGACATGACATGACATGCTGCATGACTCAACTATCAAGCTTAAGTGCTTAGCAACTGAAAATGAAACTATTGAAAAAATGAGTAAATATCAGCTCATCAGTCCTAATAAAGTTCACTTATAAAAATAGCTAAAAGAAACAGAATTATATTTCTCTAACATAAGATGAGATTTAGAAAATTAAATAGATGGATAAAAAACAAAAGCAGGAGACATTATTTATTCATGATCTCGGTATAAAATACCTAATATGTTAAAAAAACTATGATAAGTTCCAGAGTAACATACACATGACAGATTATTCGGGCAGGGTTCAGTGAGGAAGTAGAAGATTGATCAGATGTAACAATGGTATCTGCCATTATTCAAACACCGGAGCCAACAAATTATTTTCCTTTGATTACCAACTGCAATTTTCTCCTTGAGAAATTAGTATTTCAGTTCCAGTCCAAGGTGTTGGGTCCAGATAGCAAATGCAGGTATTTGATATTTCGGTATATTCAGATAATACTCAAGCCACTTCAAATTGACACCAAGTTGTGATCACTAATCAGAGTCTGCAATCAGCAATCATTCTCCAAGGAAAATGACTACGCAGTTCTACTCCCGGGAGCCTGAAGCATAGGAGTGGCATGCGATTTCTCAATGTAATCAAGTCAATCACCTAGAAGTTGAACTTCTGTTGGGCAAGGCTTCTCAATATTTTTATTAATTTCCTATTAAAAAAAATCACAAATCACTTGGTCAAATTATCTTAAAATGTTCAATCCACGAAAATCTCAGACATAATCTGCATGAAATAAATCAACCAGAAGTTAAACACATTGCACTTTATTTCCACATACAATCACAAAAAATATAAAAAGGGCAACTTGGTGGTGCTATAAATCCCCTACCATTGCAGGGTCTAGAAAAGGGCTGTCCCTATTGTGGGTATCTTTTCTCCTATAAGCAGCCTTACATTGCATTTGCAAAAGGCTGATTTCACAGCTCAACTTGTGGTATCCTAGTTACAAGGCAGCAACTCCACTAAAAAAATGATACGCTGCTGTATGTCATATTATTTGGGAAAACATTACAAAAATTGAGGGTCCACTATAAGCACTACTAAAATTTCAATATTTCCTGATATTAGGAGATAAGGTCATCTAGTATTCTAATGTTGATGCCTCAGTGTGACGTTACGGTTATAATACAGTGGCATAATGTTGCAGAAAGAAACTAGCCCAGCTAAGCTTGATCACACATTTGACGCCATATGGCTGGACTTAACTTCAACAACGTAGGTCATTTTTCCAGGCTCAAGCTCTGTCTCGTGATATAATATAATCAAGGGTCGTTACACCACACTAATTAGAACCCTGATTACGAAGCTAAAATAATGTGTTTTTACTCAAACAATTGAGTAATGATTCGGACCAAGCTACTGCTCTAAAACCGGAGACTGTAGTAAGTATTTATAAATGGGCCTACGTTACAAGCTTTTGTGCTCTATGAAGCATGGACACAGACACAGACACCGATAATAATTTGAGAAAATGACATAATTTAGTGTAATCCTATCTGAGGAGTGTTCGTGCTTCATAGTTTGTGCTCCAATAATCAATGAATGACTTAAACCTAGCTCTTAACTAACTAAAATGTTATCATTGAAATTCAAATTCCCAACAAATTTATAAAGGATCTTGCCTAAAATTCATCAATCGTTCCATATATGATTCCAACTTCAAATTCAATCAAAACATAACAAAATAACACGAATTTCTACTTGCTCAGTTTTTAAAAGGACAATAGATTTCACACAGAACATTTAACAAACAGTTTATATGCACATTAAAGAAAGAGTAGAAAATGTGAAAGTACTAACCGTAATCGAAGTTGAAAAAAGAAAATTAAAGCCCTAGTTCTTAATTCTCTTTCGTTGGTGCAATCAACAAGATGAGATATGATATAGGTTCTTTTGTTTTCCACGAAATTGAAGTAAAGAGAAAATATTGTGCGCGCGAGAAGATACGAGATGGAAGTGTCTTCAGAGTGACACAAGGCACTTTTGATTTGGGCCTAGGTATAAAAATTATAACAGTGGATGATACTATTCACACCTCCTGTTCTTGTTTTTACACGCCCCCCTCATATCTCATTTTTAATTTGTTTACTATAAAAAAAAAAAATAAGGGCCCGTTTGTTTTGGATTTTTTTGAAGAAAAAAAAATTTTGTCTAAAAAAATCACTTTTAGCCTCAAAATGAAAAGCTATTTCAAGCAGCTTTTTCAAAATCTATTTTGTTTTCTAAACATAAATACCTTTAGATTTTTTTTAAAATCTCTAAAAAAAAATCTCTAGATTCTTTTAACTCAAAATCTATTTTTTTTTTTAAGTTGAAACAAACGCACCCTAAATTTTCTTTTTTGTCTCAAAATTTGTATTCAGATTTACACTGTTAGGTTATGCATCCTGGTTTTTAAAAAAATATGGAAAACGGTAGTTCAAATATGGTTAGAGTAAAAGAGTTGTCAATCGCCCATGCTTTTTTTTACAAAAAATTAAACATCGTTGAGGTTATTAAAATAAATATAGTAGAATCAAATCGACTTTTTTTTAAAGATGAATCAAATTGACTTGAGACATTTCTCATTCTTATTTTGAGATCAACAATAATGATTGAAAAAAGGGTCAAAAACACAACATAAATATATTATAGAAGTCAATAACAAAATTAACAAAGCAGGATCTTAATCCTAACAAAGAAATTAACTTCCTACGTGAAGGACTTGATGGAACAAAGTAATATTATTGTTTTTTAATAACAATTTTTAATATAGAAAAAGTTGTTGTTTAAGGGTATAATTGAGATAATGAAAAAGTAAGTATATATCACCCATCTAGTTTGTTACACTTTTTAAATGATAAAAGAAAAAACTTGACATTTGTGTTTGTTACATTTTTATATATAAATTTATTGTTATCAATTTGTTACACGTGTTATTTATATTGAAAATTGAGGGCATTTTTGAAAAGAAAAAGTCAGCCCAAAAGATTTGAAAAAGGTTGTGTTTTTTATACATCGTATAGATAAGTAAGAAGTTTCTCATACCATACAAACTCTTGCTTCAGTCGAAGAAGACAATCGAGTTAGTTACTACCGAAAATGAAGGGAGGGTTGAACCTTAATTTTTATTTTTAAATTCAATATCCAATCTAAGAGTAGACTAAAATGTAAACCTCCATTTGATTATGTATACGTAGACTCTTAAGTCGTGACCACTCAAATGTTCTTTGAATTATGGTGTTTTTTCCGAATGGTGTACTATTCTTTGGTGGTGTTTCAGTGCTGACTTATTGAATACGCCTCTTACCTTCCTTCTGAAAAAAAGTTCCAACTAATATACATTTTTTTAACAAGTTAAACTAACCTATTCAAATTGGCACCAAGTAACCAATTTGAGTTAAGTTTTCTGATAGCCAAAATAGTAGACTAGAATATTTAGGAAAAAGATTTTTGAAATTTATCTAAACCGCTAATTGAATTTTTTTGTTTTATGGAGATGAAGATATAAGGGTATAGGGTAAAATTTCCATCTTCTATTTATAATTTTGCTTGTTTGGTTTATTAAAAGTTTGTTTGGGCTGGGTTGTTTATTGGTCTACAATCAAACGATATTGAAAATTGCTTTTTTCACATCAAAAACTTTTTTAAAATACAAGTAAAATACTTAAATGTCCCTAACGGCAGTTAACTACCGTTAAGGATCCGACAACAGTTAACTACCGCTGGCCCTTAACTACCGCCAAATTCATTTCAATACATGCCTGAATTATCATGGTTTGAGTAAAAGCTTGAATCTTGCAGGTTGTACCTTTGATCCAAACCATGGTTTTGGTGTTTAAAGTATACGAGTTTATACATGTTTGGATTACAGTTTGCATATCCCTTGCATCATTAGCAACATAAAGTTGATTTATTTAAATATTTTACATCTTAAATCTTGTTCTGATGAAAAATCCAAAAATTGCTTTTCCATGGGATCCATCTTCGTTTTGCAGACTGGAGTACTCATTAATCATTAACCAGCTTGATTGATGGACCTAGCTACATTGATGATCCCTTTTAAGTGTGATGCAAATTGTCTTATGTTCACTTGTGTTTGGTTTTTTCATAGAGAAGATGGGGAAGAAAAAAGATGAACAGTGAGTTGTGGCTGTGTGAGAGAGAACAACATTGATGATAGGAATTCAGCGGTAGTTAGCTACCGTTGGAGCCAACGGTAGTTAACTGCTGTCGTTTTTCCCAGTAGTAGTTAACTATCGTTGGGGATAGTTTAGTCATTTACTTGTGTTTTTAGCAAAATTTTTATGTCAAAAATGTAATTATCAAAGATATTTCATTTATTTACTAGTTGTGTGTGAAAATTTCCTTTTGGTCTCGTTGGTATTTCCTTGGTTACCTCTCTATCAATAATAAATATTTAAATTCCATGTGTTTTTTTAATAATAACTACCTTTAATTTTTTATTTTCTTCAATCCCTAAATGCTACATATATAATTCAATGTCTTTACCAATTAAGTTTATGGTACAAACCTACCTTTAAATTTTATTACGAAGATATCGTTAAGTGTATATATATTAAAACATTAATTATTGCTTCTTATGGCAAGTGGCCATTACGTAAAGAAGTGGAAAGAGATGAGCATAGTGCACACGAAGTAAACAAATTGGATAAAATGGGTTAATTAATTAATCAATGCTTTTGAAGCTCACATCACATGTACACGTTGAGCCTAAACTCAAAATTCCAAAAGTGGATTTGTGGTCGTGCATGTTTGCGTATCGTGTGTGTGTGGTCGTGGTAATCTTAGTTATAGTTTCTTAAAGTGTTAGCAATTAATGATTCTGCGTGGCCTGTATACATTACATGCAGACAGAAAAAACGAATTTTGCATGGGATGCAATTAATGAAATGGATTATTAGGATCTTATGAACAAATAATGAATAGTTTTGATGACAATTTCAGACGGAAGTAATCAAATTGGTACATCAACAAGAAAATGATCCTTTTGGCAATATGACATGAAAACAAAATAAGTAAGGGATTGATATGCAATTTCCCACGTTGTCAATCCTTTAAATGGTAAATATATGAATATGATAATTCATTTCAAATTGGACACATGATTGTAATAACTATTAAGTAGGTAAAGTTTGGGTGATCGAAGGATGGTATGTGTAATATGTATCATTAACTATATGTGATTTTGTTAATCCACTTCATTTCATGAGTGAACCAACAAACAATTTCGTTTCCATCATTCATTATTTGCTTGTGGAATTTTCTTCTAAACATGTTACTCTTTTACATCACCCGAATCCCTTTTTGGTGCACTTTCTAAGTCACTCTTTCCTCATTGATGTATAAGTTTATTCTTCTTTCTTTTATTAAATTAAGTCAGAACTACTAAATCAAATAGAATTAATGATGTATAATAGTGCATACATATGATTTTTTTTTACGCAATTACAAGGGGAAAGGAGGACTTTGTTTGTACTATTTGCTAAATGACTGCCCTTTAATTTAACTTAAAAGGACTTCATCTTTGTTAAGGACTTCAATTGAAGAAAATAGATATCTATTATTTATCATCATATGTATAAGGATTTTATCTCTCTTCAAGAACTAACATATCACACAATTAAAATAGGAAAATATTAATATCTATTTTTTTTTTTAACAAGTTAAGATGGGATATATTAAACACCACGATAAGCACCAAGGTGTCATGAGAAGAAGCAAAAGTTAACCCCACCATTTTAAATTCATGTGACTCTTGTTCGCTTCAATTTCTTAAAGTACATATCAGTGAGGGCGTTGTCTACGGTGGGAGACCTTGATAGGTCTCCTACCGGTGAGAGACCTCCTTTTTTTTTTTGCTTGCAAAATGAGTAAGAGCCATTGGATTAAATCCAATGGTTGATTAAACCCAAGATTACTCTTCTGTCCTTTCCTTTCCTTTTTTCTTTTTCTTTCTTCCTTTTCCTTTAGTTTTCACTGACTCCCATGTCTCTCACCTCCCTCTGCTGCAACTCTCTCTATCGCCCTATCACCACTGAGATCTCTCCAGCGTCGGCCGCCGACTACGAATCTCTCCACTTTCGTTTCCCATCTGCTCACTGTCACCTCCCCAACGTCGATCTCCTCCACTCCGGTCTCCCGCCACCGTCGTTCTGTAAAGATCTTCCAGCGCCGTTGTTATGTTCAGATTTTAATTGTTGGGAGTTGGTACAGTACATGGACCACACAATCCCTCAAAGCATGGGCATGAAGATGCAGAATCCACTTTATCTCTCCTACACCAGTCCTAGGGCAAATCTAGGAAAGTAACATTCTGATGTATGTGGAAAAACCCATACTTTGATTATTGCCCAGAAATTCATATGAAAAGCATATGACACGCCCAGAAATTAACTTAACACTTCCAAGTAAACTGCTTGAGAATTGTTTTTAAGTTTCAGGATAATTTTTAAAGGGTCACAATTCAAACTCCCCCTTCCTTGTGACTATTTTATCTACTTCAATACTTTCATTAAAAAATAAAAATAAATGGTATATACGCGTGAGACTCACTTAACTCTTTTTAATGTACCACCACTGGGTAGAATAGCTCTTGTACTTCTACCATCTTGGTGGGTCAAGTACCATTTATACTTCTCTCATTTTCTCTAATAAAGATATATTTTCGCTCATCAAAAAGGAAAAGATAAAAATATAAATATCTCTTTTGACAAACCAAAAGAAATTATATTCGGATCTTGCCACAATATATTTATGGTTAAATATGTTTTTTATTCCTACAAATATATCAACACTTTTGTTTTAATCCCACTAAATAATTTCTTTGATTTTTAGTCCCCAAAAAAATTTCAAACACCACTTTTGATCTCTATTTTAAGTCAAATCATGTGTAGCCTCCATGTTTTTGAATGAAAATTTTCAGAAACGTTTAAAATATTATAAGAATCTCTCCCAAATTAAAACCCTAAACTATCAAATTTAAAACCTCAAACTTATGCTCATCTCACCAAATTGAAACCCCAAGTCAACTCCCAAATAAAAAAAAAATTGTTGTGCTTTGAACGTCCAAACATCGTAACCCTAAAAAACAACGAACCTAAACATTGTTTATTCATATTTGTTTTATATTAAAAACAAAATCAAAAAAACTGTATGAGATCTACATGCAAATAGTAATAACAGCAACAAAGAGTTAATGATTAATGTTGAGTTTATGATTACTTAAATTGGAATCTTTCGTGGATAGAGAATAATTATAATTAAAGAAAATTTTAGAAAGAGTCGTAGAGTTATAATTGAACCATTTCAGATCGAACTATTGTAATTCTTAGTTAATTATTTACCACCACAACATATTCGTATGATCTATATAAATTTTACATGTATATGGTTCAAATAAGTCACAAGTCTTTTCACCTTGGTTGGCGATTGACACACATAAACATTTTTAAAAGCGGAACTCACAACTTTTAGATGATATAAAATCAAATGTGTCAAATAGTTCATGCAATTGCTATGACCTATCGTATAAACATTCATCAATCATTACTTCAAAATCTATTTTAATCTTATTAAAATAATTTAGTTAAGTTAGACCAAAAATTAACAATCAGGTAAGTTAAAAATAAGCGCACCATAACTTACTAGTATAGAAAGTATACATCACGGAGCGGAACCCACACATTTTGATATTTAACTTGAATGGTATTATCATTTGGAAAACAATTAACTTATATATCTTAAAGGATGAAAACTTAATGATTTCTTTTTTAAATTTTACAAAAGTAATGTTTTTTATGGCAAAATTTTTTTCAATGTTTTTAAAAGAAAATGATTAAATTAAATTACAAAATAATACTAATATGTAGATATACTTTTTGGTTGCAATAATCTGCAAATAATTAAATAGAAATGATTAATTTTTTAAAAAAAGAAATTAATCATTTCTTATTCAAAAAAAGAAATGAGTAATTTTTTTGTACCAAAAAATGGATTAATTTTCCCATGCCTTTAAGAGAAACGGATTAATGCTTTCTTTGTTCTCTTAAACAATGGAAAAGTTAATGTTTTCTTTTTTGCAAATATTGATACTTTTTTTATGACAAAAAAAGAAAGTATTAAATTTTATAAATCTATACTATATCTATACTATTCTATACTATATAAGAGAAAACTGCCTGTTTCAACACTTTTGGGCTGAATTTTTATTTTCTAAAATATCCTTAATTTTCAATACAAATAACACATGTAACAAATATATAAGAGTAAATTTAAATATTAAAACAAATGTAACAAACGTGAGC
>Ga0315915_1008156_pt1 | contig 12304 bp, 7 predicted proteins | sample MpolbnodulesMG_FD_207738 | JGI IMG/M metagenome (GOLD analysis project Ga0315915, IMG submission 207738) | Medicago polymorpha root nodule microbial communities from Los Angeles, California, United States - branched nodules | ecosystem: Host-associated > Plants > Roots > Nodule | place: USA... | reverse complement strand
AAAAACATGCCATCTACCAGTTAACTAACATGAAACAAAAAATTTGATCAAAAATTTGAAACACAAAAACAGAAAAACAATAACAAGTCCTAATATCATTCAATTTTCAATCATCAGTAGCAGAAATCACGCTATACAAGCCACAATTCAAATTTTCAAAAACCAATAAAAAACAATATAAATTAATTAATTACAAAATCAATAAGGTAATAACCCCTACGTAAATCTGCATGTATAATATTTATAATCTCAAAAATTTCCCTAAAATTCCTTTAAAAAAAAATCAAAAAATAAAATAAAAATCATTAAAAATAAAAACTGCAAAAATATTATCCACGACGCGAAGATATCCAACCTTGTAGCCAGAAAACGAAAGCTTCAAGCCGATCTACAAGATCAGAATCGTATTAAATAATAATCCTGTATTCACCAAATTCAAAAAAAAATAATGATTAAATTAATAAAAACGAAATTAACAATAACAAGAACAAAATCAAGCTAATAAAAAATGAAAACATGAAGATAATTAGGAAATGGAACCCTAACCTTTGAAGATTTGGGATCGAAGAGGGAGAAAGAGGAGAGAGAAAAAAATGAAAATAAGTTCTGTCAGTGTTTGTTTCTCTCTCCTTTTTTTTTTGTGTTTGAAAAGCTTTGTTTCTCTTTCTCTTTGTTTTGCCAACGAACGCTCTTCACTGATTGGGGTGCGACGTGGGAAATGGTTATTGGGGTTGAGATTTCATGTTTCATTTCCGATATTGTCCTTCTTTAAAGGGTAAAAGTGTTTGGGAGATGGGGGTGTTATGGTCCACCTATGTATATTATGGAGTGTTTAATAAGTTAGATTAATTAAGTGGAAGATTTGGTGAGGGGTAACTTTGGGTAAGGTCTACGGAGCATGGATATTAAGGCTCTCTCTTTGAATTGATGTATTTAGATCTATCTATTAGTACAAGAGTTTTATGAAACTGATTATTGGACCACTTATGAAAATAGCTTAGGGCAATTTTCATAAGTTTTTTTTAAATTTATTTTCATAAATTTGACAGCATAAGTTATAAAATGAATTTATAGGGTATGCAAAAACAATTTAACGTTAATTTATCTTTTGCTACGAAAATAACTTATGTAAACTTATACATAAGGGTTTATTATGATAAACATGCATTTGTTTTAAATCTTTTAAGGGAGAGTTTTGACATTTATAATGATGTCATTTAGTTCGATTGATTAATCTCTACAATTGTTCAAGAGAATATTCACTTCATACCAAAAATCAACAAAAACTTTAATAAAAGAACTCAAGACAAATCGTATCTAATCAAAAGTATGACTTAATTTAGATCATCGAGTAACAATTCTAACAATAAAGAAGTCTAGCATAGATCACATATATTTCTAATAATTTCTCACCATCTGTCTCACGGTTTTTGTACTTTTGCTTTAATTTTTTAGGAAGTTAGGATATCTACATTTTTTTTAGGGAAGGATATCTACATGTTGTACCCATGAAATATCTCATTTGTATTAGGTAAAACATTTTCTTCAAAATAGAAAAACAAAAATTAGATTATAAAATCTTCACATGGTAGTCTTGACATCCTAACTATTGCCATCTTAAGATTACCAAATATCATTTTGTGTACGCTAATAATTTTATTAAAATAATAAAAGAAAATGATGAAACAAGTACATGGAAGATTAGACCAATACGCAAGATAATAATCATGAGATTATACAACAACCGACTCGTTAAAAATCTTAAAAAAAAATTAGTGGAATGAAACTTGGCATGACAATGGAATGGTGTGGGGACAGTGTGGGAATGGATTTTACCTTCCTCGTCCCCTTCTCCGACTCATATATAATTACTTGTTATTCTACCCATGTCAAACATGATAAAAATTTAAATCTTATCCTCATACCCAACGGATTTAAGTATCCATGCCCCATCTTTATCCCAATAGAAATTTAAAGACCGATTAAAAATTCTATCAAAATATTTTTAAATCATCAAGATAATTTTATTCTATAAACTATCTGTTGTACCAAAAAATAAAGTACCATGAATCATGTTTTCTTCCGGCACAAAAAAAGAAAGCACTATCCATGCATTTTCACAATAAAGATAGAAGTAATATATATCGACAAAATAAGACGGTAGGAAGTGATTTGTATTACATCGTCACTTATTGACAAAAATATAAGAAAAATATAATATGTGTGTAATTGATTAACTAGTATTGTAACAATTTTTTTTTTTGACTAACTGGTATTAGTTTTATTTTACTTTTCAAAACCCAGAATGTTTCTCTTTTCACTAGTCAAATTATTGGAAACTAATGACAATTTGTTGGTATAATTTTTTTTCTTCAAAGGCGATGACATTGCTCAGGGATAAAATATTTTTTTTAAAACCTAACTCAATTAATAATATTGATATCGTAAAATTAAACACTTTAAGTCGAATACTAACTCAAAACTTTGAAGATGTGTGAGCTTCGTTTAACATTTACCACTTTGTGTACGGACATTCTATTATTTTACTTGAAAAATAACGAGGAAGAAAATAAAATTGAATAAATATTAAAATTAGAGCTTAATTTATATACACTTACAAAAGTAAAATAACGAGAAAGAAAATAAAATTGAATAAATATTAAAATTAGAGTTTAATTTATATACACTTACGAAAGTTTTACACAATATCTAATGGCTTACATGTTGTACATACGTGGCAGCACCCTATGTCAGAGAGATACAAATGCAACATCGACATTGCTTTCTCTTTTTCTCTCAATCGTACATGTATTGACATTTATGTTCGTGATTCAGATGGTATCTTTGTTCTAGTCAAGACAGTTACTTATCCTTGTCTTGTTTCGGTTGATGTGGGTGAAGCTCTTGGCATGCATTCGGTCTTACAATGGCTGAGTGACGTGCAATTTGATAGCGTGGATTTTGAAACGGATTCTAAGTTAACATCTGATGCTTTTCTTTCTAATAGGAACGACACGTTCGAATTTGGTTGCATTATTTCATCTTGTTGTTCTTTGTTTACTTCTTTCTTTTCTAACTCTGGGGTCGAGTTTGTTAGGCGACAAACCAACGAGGTTGTTCATGCTCTTGCAAGAGAAACCATGTTACTAACTAGTCTCGTTGTTTATTTTGATATATCCAATTGCATTGAAACTTTTATTATCAATGAAATGCTATAAGCATGTTTCCCTAAAAAAAAAAATAATGGCGTGTTACCACTTGCACGTAAAAGATACCAATAAAAAAGATATAAATACATTTTTTTGATATTAAGTTGCGATTTTGATCCAAGTTAAAAAAAATAGTAATTTTTCCTTAAAAAAAAAAATAGTAATTTGGCCAAAATGACAAGTTTGGCAAAGTCAAGGGGCCAAATACCCCAAAACTGTATTTAAGTGAGTTTAGTTGAGTAGAGTAGGTGTTAGTGTTAGTGGGGGGTATGCTATGAAATGAAACGCTTCTTCTTTGTTTCTGGCAGTTGAATTGAATTGAATAACAAACAATTGTTATTCTTATTCATTTGCGTTTTGGGTTAGTTATCCGAATTCCGAACCCAATTAATCAATCGTTGAAATTGAAGGTGGCATGGATTCTCAAGTTATGGTAGCTCTTGCTCTTTCTCTCGTTGGTGGTCTCAGCACTTCCATAGGTAACTTCTTCATTTTATCTATCTATTTCAACTTCAATTTTTATTCTTCTGTTGCTTCGCGCGTTTTCACCTTTGTTTGTTTGTTATATAAGAAGCTTCTACATAAGCATTTGTATGATAAACATTTATGCTATAAGCGCTTAACTGAGCTGCTTATCTAAATAGAACCTCATATACTATTTACATAATCAATCCCTCTACTGTTCCTAAATAATGAGTTCTACTGTTCCCAAGAGCATCCTGATTTCTATATAATAGATTATATATTCTATCTACTAGAAATAATGGTGGATGTAAGAATCCATATGGTTAATATTTTATAAAGAGAATAAAATGGGACAAAGTAAAAAAATGGATCATTTCATTACTATCAAAGGAGTGGTGGAACCATAGAGAATTTAATAGAACAATATGTCACCTTAGCTCATTGTTGTCTTCATCGTTTTAATTCAATGTGAAACAGGTGCGCTTTTTGTAATTATCAAGCCTGCTCCCAATTTGAAGATGCTTGGGCTATTACAGGTGGTTTTTCTTTTTCAAAAACTCTTTTTTATAACAAGATAATATTGATGTGTTGGTTCATTGAGAATCTGTTTCCCTTTCTTTTGTCTAATGTGATAAACTGCATTCGAGTTTTTCATTTCGTTACCCTAGTCTGTAGTCTGTTTTCTTAAAGATATTTCATTCTGTGAAGGGTTTTGCTGCTGGTTTGATGCTGAGCATATCATTCTTTGATCTGGCTCATAATGCTATAAACTCACTGGGCTTCTTGAAAGGCAACCTTTGGGTATGTTGTTGCATTTGAGCTAATCATAAAGTCATCTAACAGAAACGTTTTGTCTTGCACGTTGTCCTCTCTCGTGTTAGTTCTGACCAAAATCTTTTATCTTCTCATTTTTGTAGTTTTTTGCTGGTGTTATATTCTTTGCTGCTGTAGTCAGTTTTATCCCGGAGCCAACACTTACTCCCACTGCAGATGTCAAGACTAAAAAGGTTTTAATGAATTTGTCTCTTACAAATGACTATTTTACCTCTGTATTGTTGCACTTGCATTGTGGTATTCCATAAATATAGATTTTTGATAGATATAATGATATTCTTGAAATTAGAATAAAGGGGATGAAGGAGGCAAGGATATTATGAAAAAGCATCGCCAACAAGTTTTATTCAGTGGAATTATTACAGCTGTAGGTAGGACTGTCTGTGTACTTTTAAACCCAACATTTCCTTACAAAGTAGTTTTTGCTGGAACAATTTTTTTTAGCGGTGTGTGAAAATCAACTTTCTTTTGAATGTTCAAGTAATATCGAGGAGCTGAAAATTCCATGCCAATAAAAGACTTGTGCATAATTAAGAACTTCAATTCACATTTACCATGTTTCTAATTGTTCACTGTTTTTGTAAGTTTTACTAATACAGTTTTCTTTTTGTTAATTTCTTAGGCATAAGTTTACACAATTTTCCAGAAGGAATGGCAGTGTTTCTTGGATCCATGAAGGTATCCAAGAACCTATTGATGTCATATGGATCTTCGAATTTTATTATTAATTGTTGAAGGATTGTTTATATCAAGATTCTAGTTCGATATGTCCGTTAATGCCACTTCAGTTTGATGTTTCTGACATGCTTTTGTGAATAGGGTCTCCGTGTTGGCATCAACTTAGCATTGGCCATTGCTCTGCATAATATCCCAGAGGTGCAATTTTTCTTGCGATAAAATCTGTTTTACTGTAGATACAATAGCCGCGTTTGAGTAGTGCAATTAATAATAGAGAAAAAACACTTTCTTGTAGTCCTTGATGCTTTCTTGCTCCTATATTTTATTGTTCCATATTCTTAGTTTCAATAAAAAAAATATTTTTACCTACCCACAAAAAAAATATTTTTACCTACCCACATTATTAATGAAAAAACACATATTTTTAAGATGCTATATAGGTCTTATTGTAATTTCAAAAATCTTCTGCTTTCTAGGGTGTTGCTGTTGCACTTCCTGTTTATTTTGCGACACAAAGGTAATAACTTTTTGAGTTTTCCTGTTGGCTCAAGCTTTTGTAACACTTACAATTGAAAAGTGACTTAAATAGCTATTCAAGCGTTATCTCCGATTGCTATGCTGGCTGAAATATGCATATGAAATACAGAAATAATGTGCTTAACAATGATGTATGTAAAACAAACAGGCTCATTGTTGAAAATATATTTTAAGTGGCTTTGAGAAGGTGAAATTCAAATTGTCACGTAAATAAATTGTGCTGTGAAGGTTGGCGATGTATAAGATTGCCATTTTTTAAATTGCGGATTTATTTGTAGTGCCATTGCCATGATGACAACAGAGGTGCTGGCTTGGCTGGTTTGTGTTGATGGCTATTATGTGTAGCAAAACCTTTTTCGTTTTAATTTACTTCAACATAAAAAAATACTAGCATCAAATAGAAAACAAACTTGAGTATGTATTTGGATATGAACGCTGGTACCTTAACAAATATAATTTGTGCTTAAGAAAGTTTTGGTTACAGGATGCAATGATGGGTGCATTCTCAAACTTTGACATTGTTTTGTAAATTAATAATTCCTAGAGTTATTAATTAATCTTAAATCTTGGTGTTTGTTGCTATGTTAAATGAAGTTATGTCAATTAATATGTATTTGAATTATAACCGTTTTTTATTTGTTTATTTCTTTGGTTCTGGACGTGTCTTAGTAAATGGCAGGCATTTAAATTGGCAACACTTTCAGGCTTTGCAGAACCCTTGGGTGTTATAATTGTAGGTATGTCATCTGCTTTATGTTGCTTTGCACACCATCTTTATTTCCTTATGGTCAGGCGAGGTATTTGTGGCTATTTCACGATTCTCCCCATTGAATCTACCTGTGTTGTCAAATAGTGGTTATAGCGGTGCTATAGTGTAGCGGAATTTGAACAAACCGCTTTGTTCCACAATACACTATTTAGTACTAAGTTTTGTCAAATAGCGGTGCTATATAACTATAGCATAGCGGAATTCAAACAAACTGCTATTTTCCACGATTGAAAACATTGGAATCTCCCCCTCTCTACTCATTTTTTTTTACCCTCGGGGTTTATTAGATTAGTGAGTTACTAAGATGAACTTAATTTGATGATTTCTTTTTCTTTCTCTGTAGCCTATCTATTCCCTAGCAGCTTAAATCCTGAGATTCTTGAAGGTCTACTTGGATCAGGTTTGCAATGATACAGCTTCTTGATATTACAATTGGATTTTCAGCATTTATCTTTTTACGCAAATTGGTTCCATGTTGATTACAGTTGGTGGAGTTATGGCTTTTCTGACCCTTCATGAAATGCTGCCGTTGGCTTTTGATTATGCTGGACAGAAACAATCTGTAAAGGCTGTATTTTTTGGGATGGCTTTCATGTCTGCGAGGTAATAATCTCATTTCTAATGAAATTTTATTTTAATATATAATGATATTGTTTGCTTATTATTATTTATTTTTTTGTGGGGGTGGAGGGTAAAATATTTATTGCATCCGTGACTGTGCATGTTAACTACTAACTATCAATGATGAATATTGCATGTTGCAAAGTGAGGAAACAGAAATTTTCTGGTGGAGACAGAAAGTGAAAACAAACAGTTGGCCTTGCACCATTTAGTAACTGAAATTTACCACATTCTATGTCTTCAATCTGTGTTCACTTTTTGGGCTGCCTATCCTGCAATGTGACTTAAAGCCAGATTCATTGGTTTTTTTAGCATGAAAAAACTTGGCAGAATTCACAGCAAGAATTTGCCAAAATCCAAAGTTGGTTGTAGGATAAATCATCGTGGTAGGGGTCTAATTATTTACCCAAAAGTCAATAACAATGTCGACCTATTCTTGCAAAAGAATTATGACTCTTTACCCAATTAAAAAATTGTCTATATTCCCATATTTGATACAATCATACAAGTACAGTCAAAACATTATTTGCAAGAGTGCAAAAAAGTTAACCTTATTATGACTAGAGTCTTGGACAATTGCTACCTTGTTCATCAGTTGGATGGATTTCATAAAAAATGGAGATGAAATTTTGTAATACAACTTCAGCTGAAAAATTTGAAAATTCATATATCCTCCTATTGTATGGGATATCAACTGACTATCAGGGGCCTTGAACCATCCATCTCGAAACATACAATCAGAGTCTGAGCATCTTGCACCTCAAAATCTTTGGCTGTTGTTTCTGCCTGCTTTTTCATCCCTGTCACACGTGAAGTGTGATATCTCTGTCTCTTTACTTCATAAAGATAAAAAAATGGATGATTTATTTTACTGTTACTTTTTTCTTTGCTAGTATTTCCTAATTAATGTTGCTGAATGTGCAGCCTGTATTTTCTAAGTATCAGCTTACCAGAGGAGATAAGCTTGTAGACGGGAGCAACTTCTTTTCATTTCTTAATTCATGAGCTCCACGGTATCATTGTGGTGTGTGTCTTCAGATTCTATTGCCAATTGCATCAAAATTCCTTCAGTAGGAGTCTCACAAACTGTCCAATGACAATAACGACACAGCCCTCTGATGAGGATAGCAGTAGATATATCAATATATAGGGGATACATTCCACCTATGATTGTGGCTTCCCCTAAAAATGTACAAAGGGGTTTACCGAATATGAGTGTGCTGTCTTCAATTTTTTTAGCCTACCATCAATCTTGTATCATGTATCATCAAATCAAGATCAAACCTTGAATTGCACAGTTACCGATAATGTTTTTTTTTTTTTTTTAATTTCTGCCTAGGGGTATAAGTAACAGTCATAAACATGAAATGTAGGTAACTACTACTGGCAAAGAGGTTCCTCTCAAGAGTGTACCTCAAACAGTCTTTCTTTGCTACTGGTATTCAATTCGGAGTCTGCCAAATTTTTCCGATTGATTGCATTCTTTGGTGGTTTTTGTCCTGTGGCTGCTTTGGCAATTAATTAGGTTCTTAGCTTTCTTGTACAAAAAGCCTTAGGTGAGCCGAAAACTGCATGTCGTTTGAAATTGAGCAAATGCCCAAATTAGTCACTCACTTTGATAGGGTATATCTACTTGGTCCTCAAATGTTATGTTAGTCCCTCACTTAGCAGAAAGTCAGTCAAGTTAGTTTCTCTATCTCAGAAAGTTTGTCATGTGAGATTGGTCCTTGAATATACATATGGAGTATCAAGTCGGTCCCAGTAATTGCATATTTAGTGCCTATTTGGTCCATGAAGTAGCATGCTTAATATTGATGAAGTGCTTATGATTAACAAGTACCGGATGAAAGTACTAACTTGACACTATCTACAAGGGACTAAGTTAACAATTTATGAAAGTGAGTGGATAACCAAATTGACACACCACACCATAGCAAATTGATGGACTAAGTTGTACATTTACAGGTAGGTAGGTATCAAACCTTCTTCATTTTCATCACTTCACTCATCTCATCCACTCTTCCACCCAATCAAAGCTTCTACACTATTTGCACCTATGCAACATCTATTGAGAATACGAGCTGAGAGTTACATTACTGTCTGCGTGCAAGTGTAATACTGTTTCATTTTTCAAATACACAACAAAGGAGGAGGTTTTTTTTTTAAGAAGCTAAACTAACCCCCTCAAATTGGCACCAGAGAGAATCGAACCTGAGATCTTGAGGAGGAGCACACTCTCAGATTTCAAGTCAATACCACTAGGCCCACCCAAGCGGGTTACAAAGGAGGAGGTTTGTTAATTAATTATATGAAAAATAACCACAATGAAATGTTAAGTAATTATTTTCTGTTAGAGTGCTTGAATGAGATAATATTAGTGCCTTTCATCTTAATTAATGGCCCGGAGTTTGAATTTAGTAATAAAAATCACTAACTAGAAAAAAATTAAATTTAGAGTGGGTAATATTCCGTCACACACTAGTTTAGCAATGATTTTTTGTTTTTTTTCCTCTTTAAAAAGACAAAATGATATTTATTCATTCAAATTGATAGAGTACATCAGATACAAACATCGCTAAAAATGTAAAGGATAAATTTGCGAACAAACTCACGACACCCAAATTAATAGCATACAGCGACAAAATGCCTACAAATAATATGATAAAATCTAAGTCAGCGAAATACTCATGCTTTCGGATCTGCAACGTTGACGCCCAAATTATTGATTGATTTTGTAATTGACTGAAGTCGATCTTTCAATAGGAACTAAACGAATACCGTGACAAGACGCGAAATCAAACGCTGCATAAGACGATGAACAACACAATGCCGCACTTAGACGACGAAATCAAAAAAAACACAAAAGGGAAAACTTGATATATGTGAAAACTACTTATTTAAATTGAAAGAAAGGGAAAAAAGATGTAGAGGGGCGATTCTTTGTCAAAAAATGACCTAAAACCACCATTCGATAAATGAAGGAGAAAGAAAACTTAGAGAGAAGTTGGAGTTTCTCTAGTTTAGCAAGGATTTTTGATGACTCGGTATTTGTAAAAAAAATTTGGCATTGCAAAACATATGCAGGGTTCTGACAACAATTTATCCGTCACATAGTTCTAAAAGGAAAATTTTGCCGTCCATGTAATCCTATCTGATTTGAGTCTTTGCAATTGCGTGTGAGTGCTTAGTTTATTAAAAAAAATTGTTTGCTTCTTTTGTTTATATTTGGAAGCATAATAAATTAATTAACAATTAATACTAAGATGCTAGATATGTAGATCAACTTCAAATGGGAAGAGCCTTGTATTGTAATATGAAATAAGATTCACATGCGAACAGAAACAAAATCTATATATCTACATTATGTCTTTCTAAATATTAATCATAAACAACAACCTACTTTTAAGATTTTTGTCCGAACCGATATAAAGTATAAACCGCCAAATAAGGTCAGTTTCCATTATTATGTACCTCTTGTTTTTTTTGGACAAAAATCGTGCTTGTGTAGTAGACTAGTGGTAGCTTTTATGTTTTGAAATAGAGAAAAACTTTAGTCACCCCATATTTCCAAAAAATTGAACATAATTTGGGAAATATATATGGATGCGACCAAATGTGTAAAACTGGATGTTAGAAAGAGTTGGAACTTACAGAACTAAGTATTTATACGTTTTCTACTTTGGTTACTTATTCATGCTAATTTGGTGTGGTTTAAGGCCTGAAGATGACTTAAGCTCATGTTTAGCACTAGGTACATTTTCTTGCTTCTAAAAGAAGTAAGCATTAAGTATTTATTTTCATATTAATCTTTTTGTCTTGTTAGTGTTTAAAATCATATTATAAGGGTCCTGATCGATGCCAGATTTTTGCACAAGGCTTGAGCATCCCTTTATTTAGTTAGGTAATAAATTAGTTTTATATTAATTTTGAATAAAAACTACTCCTCGTTGTAAAGGCAAATTGCATTTTTTTTCAATTAAAAATAGCTGTATGCACAAACACATGCATATTAAATTGCATCACTCTAGGACAAAACGTCAATTTTAGCCTCAAATATATTTGCATTCAATATATGCATGTGCTTTCATAATCAGATTTGATAAAGGGGACAAAATTGTCCTACACAGACCAAAAAAATGGAAGCATAATGCATATTTCTCTGGGTTTTTAATGTCATGTTTCTCTCTTTCTATCGTTTTGTAATAATACTACCAAAACTTATTAGTAATCTTGAGTTACATTATGCAACATAAACTTTATGCACCTCAACATTTATTCTCATAAAAATTATGTAGATCCCACAACTTTATGTGGACTTATTTTTAATACGGTTGAAATTACATAAATTTCACTAGATAAAAAAATAGAGTATTAGAGTGAATGTTCTCAAATGTCTAAACCATTGGACAATAACAGTAAAAAATTGCAGTAAAAAAAGGCAAATCCAAAATGTATACATGTATATAACCTTTGGATGGTGATGAATGGATGAATATTCCACAGTAGTTATAATTTTCTTGCGCCCACATTTTCAAAATGAAAAATAAATACTAGAAAAAAATATGGTTAATATGTAGCTACAAGGATCAATCACATCTAGTGTTATAAGTGAAACTGACAGGTTTGTGGACTGATTGGGGATATAACGACAGATTGACGTTACACTGTAATCCAAAGCATAACAAGAAAAGAATCACATAATAATTATTAGTTATCGTTTTCAACACCCCCATTTTTACTGTTATGTTAAATCTGAAAAAATGTTCTACTGGTGATAATAAAGTAAAAATAAATGGAGTACATAGATAGAAACCCTGGTAACAGTGATAGAGCCTGCAGAAAAAGATGGAAAGAGAATTTACCTAAGAAGAGAGGGCAAAAATTGGAGACAGAGAACGTGGAGTCCCGTTTTTGTTGGTTGGGCTGATCAGGGAAAAATAGACACAAGAGTGAGTGAATTAAACAATTCATATTTATATACTCTGAATAATAATGTGTTGTACTTTGAAATGACATTTCAAACAAGCTCTGACCTTATGTTATTTGAATTTATTTCTCTCAACCTTCATACTTGTCATCAATATCACCTCCAATGCATACCTTCCAACTTCCACCTCTGAATTATAAATAAAACTAAACAATTTTCATGTTCGTATGACTGATGATATTGTAATTTTTTTATTTTACATAA
>Ga0315915_1008155_pt1 | contig 12305 bp, 6 predicted proteins | sample MpolbnodulesMG_FD_207738 | JGI IMG/M metagenome (GOLD analysis project Ga0315915, IMG submission 207738) | Medicago polymorpha root nodule microbial communities from Los Angeles, California, United States - branched nodules | ecosystem: Host-associated > Plants > Roots > Nodule | place: USA... | reverse complement strand
TTCTCTCTCTATCTTTTCTCTAGAGAGAGAAGCTCTCTTCTCTCTCCTCTCACATTCATCTTCTCCGATGGAGACTGGGGGTGGTCGGAGGTGGCGGCGCGGTGGCCGGCCGCCGCCGCTGCAAACCCCTTCTTTTCCCATTTTTTTTACGGTTTTCAAATGTTCTTCCTACCCCCTTCTCATTTTTAGTATCCAAAATTCCAAATCCTAAACCTAAACCTCTAGATCTAGAAAAAGAGAAAGAGAACTACCTTTTGTTAAGCCTCGGATTCGATTTGGTGTCTGATTCGATGAGTTCTTGCGGTTGATGTCTTGTTGCGCCGTGAATGATGCACCGTTGGTTTTCTGTTTGTGTTGGTTTATGGTTTACCTCTGCTGTGGCGTTTGTGTTGTTACTGTTGGGACCGATTCAGATTTGTGTCATGTGAAGCGATTGTTTTTTTGCAGGTTCTGTTCTTATTTTCAGTCCCCTCTGTGTGTGTGCAGGTTCAGGTTTTATAGTGCAGGTTTAGAGGAAACCGAATCCCTGGCTTGTGCAGAAGGAAAGTGAGTCTGTTCCTGGTTTTTGGGATTGGATAGAGGAGGAGCGCCTACTGGATTGAATAGATGTGGACAGGCTGTGTGCTTGGATTGGGATGACAATTTTTGGATTACGATGGACAAAATAAAACTAAAGAGAAAATGAGGACTAAACTAATAATTAAAAGTCTAATTACAAAAGGAAAATAAAGATTTTTTATAAACAAAATTAAAGTTAATTAAAAATTTAAATAAAAGATGGAATTAAGATAAAAATAAAGATAAAGAGAGAAGAGGGCCCGACTCGGAATCAAATATGAGGTATTTTAAAATACCTCTCTGCCGAATTTTTCATTGAAAATCGGAGACTAATCGAGGTCAGACGACGTATGAATGTAGGTCCCAACGACACGTGTCATTGACATGTTAGGTCAAAAATGGGGTATGACAAGTTGCAAGGTGAAAGTCATAGTGGATGCACGCATTTGAAAGTTGAGGTGGAGTTGGTGACACCAAAATGGCACGCCTATGATGGCCTTGGGTGTTATGCTCTAGTTGTGAGCGAGGGAATTCTCCAAGAGAACGGAAGGCATTCCGGGGTTTGAAGAATGTATGGCGTGACTTTTGTGATTACCTTAAAATACAAAGGGTAATAGAAAGCAAGGAGATCTTCAAGAGACGGGAGAAGTTTCGTGGTTGAAGAGGGTATGGTGTAGACTTGTGGAACTACATAAAATCCTAGTGTAGTTGGATGCAAGGATCTTCAAGAGGGTTAAAGGCATTCAGATGGTTGAAGAGGTAATGGTGGAAGCTTGTGGCGCTACATGGTGTAGTTGGACGCAAGGAAAAAGATCAAGGTCGTTGATGGTTAAATTGACATCATCACCAGTTTAGTCAATATGGAGAAACGTTGAATGTGCCTCAAAATTGGGTTTTTGGAATTGTAAGAAACGTGTCACGATTTGTAAATCGTGACACAATTTTTTAGGTAGAATGCAAGGATGCTACTGGAAGGAAAATCAAGACTTTTTGTGACACGATTTTTGAAAGGTTTTGGACATTACATAAGCATTCACTGTTTGTTTTTTGTGTAAGTCATCAAGAGAGAGAAATGTGGGAAATCAAATGATGTAACTCTAAGGTTGAGGGTCTTTTGTGAGGGTTCTCTTTAGAGGTTCTCTTGGATTGTGAAACATTTGTAAACACCTTGGGTGAGTGAAAATCATTGGGTGTCTTGTTCATTGGAGAGATTGGAAAAGGGTGGAATTTAGGGTTTGTTCTTGGTGAGGTTGTTGAAGTTAATTTCTTGTAACAATAATGTACGTTGCTAACCACTCTTTTACATGAAATTCAATAACCACTTCGACTACTTTATTAACCTAAAAAATGCAAGTCATTGACCACTTATTATACATAGTTTCAAAAAAATGACCGAAATACATAAATTTATCTAAAATAAGTGGGTAATGATATTTTCTTAGAAACCTATTCAACAATCAGTTTTTTAAGCCCTTTTAACATGTGGATTGTGATCTGTGACCCAAACTTTTAGACCCCTAATTAGCAGCATGCACGTATTTTCAGACACCACTTCTCTTCATTGCTGCAGGCATTTAAATACAAAGCAACGAGAAAAGAAATGACCATTAATTCTCTCCAAGAGACAATGCATGCTTATAATATGTTCTATCTAATTTGAAATTTTGATTGTAGGCTCAAAACGGATTGTAGACTAAAATAAATGATGATTTCTCTTGGAGAAAATGCATGTGCATGATTATTAATTATAATAATTTCTATCTAATTTGATTTTTGAATTGTAGGTAATAGTTCATCCAACACTGCGATCATGATAGGTAAGAAAAATAAACAAATTTCACTTTCTAAGATAAGTGTTTCTCATCCCACGCTGAGGTGGCGTTTACTTTATAAAAAATCTGATAAAAATTATTTATTAGTTCTTCGTATAAATTCAGGTGCTTCGCTTGCTGCATTTGGAGCAACAATGCTCTTAATTATTTTGGTTAGTTGTCACCTTAAAAGGGGTACAGGTACACAACATAAGATCATTTTATGGAAAAGAAGAAAACTTGTGGACAACAATGTGGAGATTTTCATGCAGAGTTATAATTTATCAATGCCAAGAAGGTATAGGTATACAGAAGTAAAAAGGATCACAAACTCATTTCGGGATAAATTAGGCCAAGGAGGATATGGTGTTGTATACAAAGCAATTTTATCTGATGGTCGTCAAGTGGCCGTGAAAGTAATAAACGAGTCAAAAGGAAATGGAGAAGAATTTATAAATGAAGTTGCTAGCATTAGTAGAACATCACACACGAACATTGTGTCCCTTTTAGGCTATTGTTATGAGGGGAACAAAAGAGCACTAATATATGAGTTCATGCCCCAAGGTTCATTGGATAAGTTCATCTATAAAAGTGGATTTCCTGAAGCGGTTTGCGATTTTAGTTGGAACACTTTTTTCCAAATTACACTAGACATTGCTAGAGGACTAGAATACTTGCATCATGGATGTAGTTCAAGGATTCTGCATCTTGATATCAAACCTCAAAACATTCTTTTGGACGAAGACTTTTGTCCAAAAATTTCTGATTTTGGACTAGCAAAAATTTGTCAAAGGAAGGATAGTACTGTGTCAATACTTGGTACAAGAGGAACTATAGGATATATGGCTCCAGAAATATTTAGTAGAGCATTTGGTGGTATTTCTTACAAATCTGATGTATATAGTTATGGCATGTTGATTCTTGAAATGATCGGAGGAAAAAAAAACTATGACAGTGGAGGGTCATGTACTTCTGAAATGTACTTTCCAGATTGGATTTATAAGGATCTTGAGCAAGGTAATACTCTTTTAAATTGTTCGACAATCTCAGAGGAAGAAAATGATATGGTCAGAAAGATTACTTTGGTGAGTCTATGGTGCATTCAAACTAAACCATCAGACAGACCACCGATGAATAAAGTAATAGAAATGTTGCAAGGACCACTTTCATTGGTGTCATATCCTCCAAAGCCCGTCTTATTTTCTCCTGAAAGGCCACCACTACAAGTGCCGCATATATCTTCATCCGATTCGTATGAGACAAATTCTATCACTGTATCAAATTAATAATTCTATCTTTAAATTAAGTTGTTAGTTCAGTAATTGCCAAAATGAAATAATTGTAACCTGTCAAATAATGGTTCTGGCATACAGCTTTTGTAATTGTTGTTTTGAGCTTAAAAACCAATTTTAAATATTTTTACAATGATGTTAAAAATCTTACATCTCATGAAAACATGCATATCCTCACTGCTTTTTAGAAAGATTTATAATGTCCATATTATGCAGTAACTTGTTTGAAAATTGGTTGAGGGCTAGATTCTTCTAAATAAAGAAGCCGTGAGTAATAAGATGTTATTATCAATGATTTATTTTTGTGTGCAGTGATGGCATTGAAATTAATTTAAAGTTTTGAAAATTAAGAATTCATGTGTAGTAATCAAACTCCACGCCATTATGCACCTCTATGTGACTTCCATTATGCAACTATTTGTAGAAATCAAAACACTAGAAATTTCTAGCACTTAATGCGTGATAGACTGATGGTTTACCTGTTAACCTAGCACATAAGAAAGCATCACAAACTAGTATTTATGCTTCAACGTCTTTTTCCTCACATGTTTGTTTGGTTATTGAATTTTCAGGAGTACTTAGAATATTAAAATAGGCTGCACAATGATAATCAAATAAAAATTAATTTCGTCCATGCAATAAATATATTGAATATGTTGTAGCAAAATATTGAACTTGAAATGAACTATAAGAGTGTGTTACGAGTTGGGAAGAGGAAATTTGATAACTCGCACAAGACTGTAGTGGACCCAAATTGATAACTCGAAGTAGTGAGAATGGAGTACAATAATGAGAAACACAGTATTCTTTGCATTAACAAACATGGTATTGTTTGACTTTTTTGAAAACACCTTACATCATTTTGAATGATATCAATCTTTTTGAAGACTCTAGTGGACCTAAATTGATGTATTTTTTTCTATATTATGAACCAAATACATCAAATTTTATTGATTCATTTGTTATATATAAAATAAATTTAAGGGAGTATTTGTTTGATTCCCATTTCATTTAATTCCATTCAACTATAAACAATCAATAATATCGGTTGACAAGCATAACTCATTTATGAAAACAACATCCAGCTAGCAACCACAACAAGGCAGGAATTACTCTATTTATTACATAGTTTAATTAGACATTTGGTCCCTTAATTAATAAAAGTTTCGTTTTGGTCCTCCCTTACTTCCATATCTATCTTTCCCTCTCTCTCTCTCTCTCATATTCTCACCTAATAATTTACTTATGCAAATTTTCTCACCTAATAATAATATTGTAATGTTAACCAGCTTCAACTGCTCTGTTTCTTCATCAAATAAACTGTTACTATGGGTGGGCGAAAGAGGAGTGAAGTGAAAATGAGGGTCATCTCCGGGAGAGTTGAGGAAGAGTTCTCACAAGAATGACCAAGGTGCGGAAAACAGTTCTCAAAAATGAAGTTATTGTCTCAAGCATGGCTTACTCTCAAGAAGTGCCATCTTTACTGCCTTCACCGTCTTCGAGCAATTTTTTAGGGTCAAAATCAGCAAGCTTACTGAAGACGGACTCAATAAAATCAGATAAGTTCAGCAGTGGCAGAAATGAAAATGTGATTAATGTATTGAATAAATCCTAGTCTTGTTTTTATTTTTGTAACTGAATTTGTTATTAACTTTAGTTAGTTTCATTCTTTTTAGATGTTTTAGTTAGGGTTTCTCTTGTATAAATTAGTCTTGGTCATTTTTCTCAATTCACATTTTATCATTAATGGAAACCCTTTGAGGTATATTCAGATGAATCACTCTTTCGTCTCTCAATTCAAGATGGTGCATCTAATTAATTTTCAATAAATTGAGCAGTCTCCAGAAAATTTGAGATTTAAGACTTGCTTTTGTGATTTTACGCATATTTGGATTAACAACGAGTTTGGTAGAATCACGGTGTGAAATCACAGTGCCTACATGATTTTGTCCAAGTCACTGTGATTTCAAACATGCACTTTCACCGGTAATTTCAGCCTTTCCATGGAAAAACAAAAAAGAGGGAAGTTTATGGAGGCTTCAAAAATGGGAACTTGATTCCTTTGTATCAGTGTATATTCTCCGATCAACTTATTCCTTTTATTGTTTGTCGGAGTTTGGTTAGTGAAGATGACCGGGAAAAGCTCCAATTTTTCTTCTTGAATCCATATCAACTATCAAGTTTTCGTTTCAAAGTACTAATTAAACCCTTATTATCAATCCATATCAAGACTTCGGTCCTTAATTATGGTTGTCAATCCATATCAACTTGTTTAGTTCTTCCTTAAAAGCCAAAATGCAACTGGATTATTTGGTTGTGTTAAGGAAAAGAAGATACATATGTATGAATATGGTTTCCTAAAGAAAAAAGATGTATGGATATGGTTCGTAAAAGTTATTGTTAACCAAAGTCATTGATAAGGAACTCACTACTAAGGATCAAAGTTTCTTCCTCAACGTAATTGTTTGAAACACAAAGAGAATCACATTCAACTTGATAATTAATATTCATTGAACAAGTTAAGGAACCCATGACCAAGTATCAAAATTCCTTCCTCAACATAATTGTTTGAAACATAAAAACAATCCCATTTGAGAACTATTAATTAGTCTATACGTCGACTAACTTTCAAGTTGGACGGCAGTATACAAACACAAGCTACTTACATTCAACTCATTTTTAATTAAAATCAAATTTATAAAATCAATTCACTCAATAACAATTTTACTACCACAAACCAAACACACTTTTTTTTTACATGATGGTAAATCTCATGTGGTTGCTTTCCGTATGGCATGTGGTTGCTTTTCTTCATGTAAATCACATGACGAGTTGGAAACAATAGACTATAGATTAGAGACAACAATAGTGACATAACATTGTGATGTATTTATTGAAGTGGCCACTTGCAACGTAATAGCATGTGCATCCTTGTACAATATGTCCCTACTTTCATAAGTGTTGCTGTACAATTATATTTTTGCTACTTACTTTTTTCTTTTGCTTGCGAGAAATGCTTGCATAAGTCGATGTACAACAATAATGACATCTCTCAAAAAAAAAAACAATAATGACATAACAAAGCTCACAGTACAATAATTTTGCTATTCCTATTTCACTTATAATGATTGTTATTTGGCTTTCGGGTAGAAAAGGGGATGAGATCCTCTCCTGCACGAAGTTGAACCAACTTTTGCTTGTATATAGGGAGTATTGTTTTTTTTTTGCATTCACATTAACAAATATGTATCACTATAAAACTTAAGAAAACTTAACCGCACTTTCCTAAAAAAAATAAAATTGAACTCCACTCGTTACAAATTTTATGTATTTATATATACGTATGCAAATTTTATGTATCGATATAAAATAATTAATATAATAAAATTTTAAAAACTCATAACTATTTTTAAAGTATTTATCCACATACATGAAGGATAATATTTAAAAGAGAAATAATTTAATCACATCATTTAATATTATTTCTCTTTTAAAATTGTATCTTCATATGTGCATATACAGATTTTATTTGGAGTTGGACATACGCAAAAATTCCTCTTTAAGTTTCTCTTTGGAGTTGTCCATATGTAAGTAAGACTTGTATCATCAATCATTCTCACATTGAAGTTTCTTCTCTCTCACAATAAAGATAAGAAAGCAAAAGTAGAGCCTCTGCATTTCTCTTTCATTTTTGAAGCAAAACATTGTAAATTACTTTATTAAAGTGAGATTGCTATTCATTACATTGTAAGCATTGGCAATTTTTTTCTTGCTTTTAAAAAAAACAATAGAAAAAAGTGAAAGTAAGAACACAATGAAAATTATAAAAGAATTGTTTTAATAGTTTTTCCAAAATAATTGTACAAAAATATCATTTATCTTATTCTCTCCGATTATTTTTATAACAAATGAATTAACAAAGTTGATATATTTTTTCTACATTATAAACCAAATACATCAAATTTTATTGATTCATTTGTTTTTTATAAAATAAATTTAAGGGAGTATTTGTTTGATTCCCATTTCATTTAATTTCATTCAAGGATAAACAAAATATTGGTTGACAAGCAAAGCAAGCATAGTTCATTTATGAAAACAACATCCAGCTAGCAACCACAACAAGCATGAGTTACTCTATATATTACATCATTTCACTCACTTCCAAAATCAAAAACACCCTTCTAATTGTATCCTTCCTTGCTTCCATGTCTATCTTTCCCCCTCTCTCTCTCATTCTCATCTAATAATTTTCTTATGCAAATTTTCTCACCTTAATAATAATATTGTAATGTTAACCTGCTTCACATCCTAATCACTTTGTTTTTGGTAAAAATAGTAAAATAAAAACACATGTTGCTACCTGCTAGGACAGAGTAACTTGTCACAATTAAACTCATTTTATATGCTTCATTCTGTGAGAGTTTAATTCATCTATTCTAATTTCATCAAACTTCGAACTTTTTTTTGAGCTATTTTTCTCAAAGATTTTCAATTATTTCCTCTATTCCTTTACCGAACTCAGAAATCTAGTTAGACCATTCTTTCTCAGATATTTTCAACTGCGATAAACCGTTACTATGGGTGGGCGAAAGAGGAGGGAAATGAATGTGAGGGTCATTTCCAGGAGAGTTGAGGAAGGTGTTCTCACAAGAATGATCAAGGTACGGAAAGCAGTTCTCAATAATGAAGTTTTGTTTCTTGCATGACCTCCAACAAAATAAAGGTATTATCTTTAATCTTTTTTTACCTACATTTTATTCTCATTTTTCACTACACACAACTCACTCAACTTAAGTAAATTAGTGTATAATATAATAATGATAATATTATTTTGATATGATAATAGCTCTTTTTGTCTCTCAAATGTACCTTTGGAAAATAACTAAATTAGTACGATAGGGATTTTTTTTTTTTTTCCTTTTTCATTCTCATCATCCTTATCCATAATCTTCATCCAAATTAAAGAAAAATATTTTGGTATTCTGAAATTTAAGAAAACCACACCTTTTTTTAGAAAATGATTTTTATACGAGAGGAAATAATTTGATGGGTTCATTTTCAATATCACGCTCTTCTTTTTTTTTTTTGAGCAAAAATATCACACTCTATTACAACTTAATAAGTTGGTTCAAAATATTTTTGAACCATCTCTTTTAACTCAAACATTTTTTATGTGATTTCCAAACATACATTGAATTAATATGACAGAAATTATTAGTCTTATAATCGTATTTTGTTTGGGTATAGTCAATTATGAGCAGTTCATGTATTAATTAGTGTTATGGTTAGTTGGTTATTTAAGCTTTGATCATTTCAATACCACAAATTTTTACAACTTTGTCTCAACTTCTTGATGTTTCTGACAATAATATATCAGGACAAATCAAGCTTACCTGATGGTCGTCATTGTCAAGTAGCTGTAAAAATAATAAATGATTCAAAGGAAGAAGGAGAAGATTTCATAAATGAAGCAGATAGAATTAGTAGAATTCATGTCCAAATTAAAGGATCATTGGATAAGTTCATCTTCAAAACTAGACTTCCCGAGGGTATTTGTAGTTTCAATTGGAATGCAGTGTACCAAACTGCAATAAGCATTGCATGGGATTAGAATACTTGAATCAATGTTGTATGTCAAGGATTTTGCATCTTGATGTCAAACCCCTTTTGGGTGACGATTTTTGTTCAAAAATCTCAAATTTTGGACTAGATAAAATATGTCAAAGTAATGTTAGTATTGTGTCTATACTTGGCACAATAGGAATGTTATAAAGTTATGATATGTTAGTTCTAGAAATGATTAAAGGAAGAAAGAATTATGACACTTGCCGTTCATATGTGTCTTGGAGCGCAATTCGTTAGAGACAAATTCAGCAAACATACGGAAGAGTGGTTCTATAAAAACACAAATTTGTCAATATCTTCAGAACTTCTTTTTTTTGATAAAAATCTTACAATATATGTTAAAATGTAAATATTTGAAGAAATAGATCCCTATCACAAAGTTGGTAATCTAATAACGAAGATCCAAATTTTTACATTTCATCATTTCCATAACTTTCTAGCAAACCAACAAACTCAATATAATATAGCTACAAAGCTAATGTATTGTGAACTTTGAAGTTTCAAAAGTTACAGCAAGACAAGATTTCTTGATATTCATATGCCATAATCAAATGTGAAATGAAAATAAAAAAAGGAATTAGTTTTACTGCTAAATTTAAATGACTTATATGACATGTCCCAAGGACCACCGTAAGGGTGCCTATAAAAAAAATTTATATATAATTACACAAGCCATTATTTCTTTGCAACAATTCATTGTATAAATATACCTCTTAAAGAAGAACAAAACATTAATTCACTTATTCTCTTGTCTCTAAGAAATAGACGACGATTTTTTTTAATTGTTGAATCTATAAATATCTTCAAAGTCATGATTAGTGGTTAAAAATTTACCAACTATAAATATATGAATAGTTTTGTTGTTCAACAAAAGGATTCGCAATGTTGTACTCAAGTTATACCAACAAGATAATTACATTACAGTCACATTTTCACTAATATCATTCTTCAGTAATGTTATTGAATTTTTCTCTAACAAATTGCTGGAAGACGCATATGAACTTTGTAATGATGGCATTTTAGGAGAATATAGAATAGGCTTTGGAGGGTATGGCACTGAATCAAGTGGTCCTTGTAGCATTTCTATTACTTTACTCATCGATGGTCTATCTAATGGGTTCGTTTGAATGCACCATAGACTAACCATAGTTATCTTTCTTACCATATCAGTTTCTTCCTCGGAGTTTGCTAAACCATTCACAAAGTTATTACTTATCTCAAGATCATTATAAATCCAATCTGGAAAGTACATTTCAGAAGTGCATGACCCTCCTGTGTCATAGTTCTTTCTTCCACCAATCATTTCTAAAATCAACATACCATAACTATATACATCAGATTTGTGAGAAACTCCACCAAACACTCGGCTAAATACTTCAGGAGCTATGTATCCTATAGTTCCCCTTGTGCCAAGTATGGACACAATACTATCCTTCCTTTGGCATATTTGAGCTAGTCCAAAATCAGAGATTTTAGGGCAAAAATCTTCATCCAAAAGAATGTTTTGGGGTTTTATATCAAGATGCAAAATCCTTGAAATACATCCTTGATGCAAGTATTCAAGTCCTCGAGCTATGCCTATTGCAATTCGGTACAACGTGTTCCAATCCAAATTACAAAGAGCATTAGGAAATCCACTTTTAAAGATGAACTTGTCTAGTGAACCATTTGGCATGAATTCATATATTAGTGCTCTTTTGTTCTCATAACAGAAACCTAAAAGTGAGACGATGTTCACATGTGATGTTCTACTAATGCTAGCAACTTCATTTATGAATTCTTCTCCATTTCCCTTAGATTCGTTTATTACTTTAACTGCCACTTGACGACCATCAGGTAAACTTGCTTTGTACACGACACCATATCCTCCTTGACCTAATTTATCTCGAAATGAATTTGTCATTCTTTTCACTTCTGCATATCCATATTGTTTGATTGGCACCGACAAATTATAACTTTGTATGAAAGCCTCCACATTGTGGTCGATAGATTTTATTGTTTTCTTGAAGATCCACCTCTTTACCAAAATATCATACCTCTTAGATTTACAAAATAGGATACATACTACCAATTCAACACTACACAAGATTAGTGCCCCTGCAATACGAGAACAAAAAAGTGAATGATAAGTATAAACAATAATTATTATATTCTATTATCACAATCACTATATAAGTAAAAGTAGTTTAGTGTGTTATTAAATATAACATGAGTAACCTAAATTGTGAAATCTAAAATAATATTACCTATCTATTCCATTACGTTAACTTTCAAACACATCTGATTTCTAGAAGAAAAAAGGGTCTTTACTACCTATGTATTCCATTAAGTTCTTTTTTTTAAGAAGGTAAATTAACTCATCCATATTAACACTAGAAAAAATCGAATCAGATACCTTAAGGGGGAGCAAACTCCCAGATGTCAATCCAATACCACCAGGACAACTTAAATGGCCAACCCATTACGTTAACTTTCAAACACATCCTATTTCTAGAAGAAGAAAAAAGAGCATTTAAAATTTGGAGTGAAGTTTATAAACCGAAAATTGCTCACTCTAACTTCACTCCAAATTGCTCACTCCAACCGAAAATTGCTCCATAATCGAGAAAGTTAGAGTGAGCTTGTGCTCTTTGCACTCATGGGATGGAACTATTCATATGTACAAATGATAAATTAAAGACAAATGGAGTAACAGAATAACCAACCAACCACCAAACTAACTAAGACAAAAAGTACTTGTAATTTATAAAGCATAAATTGTTTCGGAGACACCGCTAAAAGTATCACAATCACATCCAATTTTAAGTAGCATTGTTCAAAAAGATCTTGCAATTATTCATGAAGTTTTTGACTCTAGAAATACCGAAGAGAATGTTGATAATACAAGTTTCACACCTTACGCGTTGAAGAGTCACTGAAAGAAGATGAAGTCTAAAATTGAGAATATCAAATACAATACCCGATACAAGAGTGAACATATCAAACATTACTCACGAAGTTTCTCTTTTGGAGTATTGGG
>Ga0315915_1008154_pt1 | contig 12306 bp, 4 predicted proteins | sample MpolbnodulesMG_FD_207738 | JGI IMG/M metagenome (GOLD analysis project Ga0315915, IMG submission 207738) | Medicago polymorpha root nodule microbial communities from Los Angeles, California, United States - branched nodules | ecosystem: Host-associated > Plants > Roots > Nodule | place: USA... | reverse complement strand
ACATGAATCTTAAAGTGTTTAAGTTTCTGTTTGATTTGTGATTAATGATTTAATCAAGATCCGTTTCAATGAGATTTGTTCCGCTAAGAGGATTATAAAATTTTGAAAAACCTCTCTTAAATCCCTTCATATCAAACCATGTAGGCCAGACGCCTCCACAAGATCCCAAAACCACCTCAAATTATTCTCCGACTTAGGAAGCTCTCTCACATTTCTCCCTGCATTTATACACTTGTACTCCCCATCATACCACATCTGAAAATCAAATGAATTAAGACATTGTCACTACAAATTTTAAAGAATTTAAAGAATTTAAAAAATTACGCTACATTCTTTAAAAAATTTAAACACTTACGCTACATTCTTTAAAAAATTTAAACACTTACGCTACATTCTTTAAAATATTTAAACAATTATGTTACATCCTTTAAAAAATTTAAACACTTACACTACATTCTTTAAAAATTTAAACACTTACGCTACTTTCTTGAAAAAATTTAAACAATTACAATACATTCTTTAAAAAATTTAAACACTTACGCTACATTCTTTAAAAAATTTAAACACTTACGCTACATTCTTTTAAGAATTTAAACACTTACGCAAGCGTCATTTAAATAATTTAAACACTTATGCTACAAATTTTAATCACTTTAAAACATTTAAATAATTTTAAAGAATTTAAACACTTACATTATGGTGGTTCACGCAAAGAGGGATCGCCACGTGCCTCGTGTTGTCGGACAACAATATCGTGGTCTCAGGACCTCTAGGAAAGGGAGGCCCTACAACAGGGTAGGGCGGTATCAACGGAACACGACGACGTCGCTGAGTCCCGGGCTCACGCTCATGCACAATATTATCTGCCTCAACATCCTCTGTCACCTCCTCATCCTTTGCCTCGTCTTGCGCCTGATAAAACTTAGCCTCCTCCTTCATCTGAACATATCCAGCAAAACCCTCTTCATACATAGCATAATCATGCATTGATGTCGGATCAACCACCTGGTAGTAGTAATCCATCTGTGACTGTGAGCTATCTCCGACTAGCCTCGGGTCCATGCGCTTCCGAGTCTTTGGGACATACGGGTTTTGCTCCACCTTCTCTCTCCGAGCGCTAGCGGTAGTCGCCTCTTTACCTTTGCACATCCTGGCCTCTCTATTACGCCGCTGCTGCTCATCCTCGTCCCGAGACATATCTGTGCATATACAAAATAAAAAAAAAACATAAATAAATGGACAATGTATTTAGGCATTTCAAAGGTATACGGATATAAAGGATACATATTCTAGGCATATATGATTTTGATTGATATTTGATAGATATACACATTATAACACACAAATCCAAACTAATCATTATATCATTATGCTCAAAATATGGTTATTATACCATTATGTTCAAACTAATCAAACTTGCCAAAAAAAGCAAAAATGCAAACTTATAATCATTATAACATACATACATTATAAAATTGAACATATTTGCAAAAAAATTACACACAAAAAGCAAGATTTTCCCACTTAGCCATTTCATCAAACACCTTAAGTGCATTCTAAATTACTAGCACAATTACTAAAATTTCAACTTATAAACAACTACATTATACCTATACTTACTCTAATCAACAATTCCGGCAACAAAGTTACATTAAAACATCTAAACCATGCTAAATTTATAATTTTCTAACCTAACCTAAAACTAACATTTTGCTCAAAATTATGAAAACTTACACCTAAACAAACTACATTGCATGTAAATAGGAAGGAAAGAACTTACATTGAAGAAATTGGGCTCAAATTCGTGCAATTGAAGTTTGGAGAAATTTGAAAGTTGTGTTTTTAGTGTTTATGGTTCTGGAAAATGGAAAAGTGGAAGTTCTGTTCTTGTTTATTCGCAGAACTCAACGGTAGTTAACTATTGTTGAGGCCAGCGGCAATTAACTGCTACCAGTTTGACAAACGGTAGTTAACTACCGCTGTGGGCTTTTAGGTAATTTTCATGTGTCAATATGACGTTTTTTGAAGTTGGAAGAGCAATTTCCATAAACTTTCTAACTTAGTCGGCCCAAATTAAAGTGATTAATAATAATAGCAGTTAACGTCATATTGACACATGAAAATGATTGTTTATGGGCTCTGAAATGATTGTTTTGAAGTGATTAATGAAAACATCTTATTTGTTAATTTGAATTTCTTCTTTTTGGTGTTAAAATAATGCATGTTCGTTTAATGTAGATGAAAAGGCAAAAAGGCAAAGCATCATAAATTAGAAAAAAGGTTGCGCATCCAATTAAAAATTTGTTATAATACACATTGGGCTGGTGTTATTGAAACATTCGAGTTTCACGTTCGATCTTTTCGATGTCAATTTTGATAAGTTAGTATTGTTTTTCCAACTTTTAAACGAGACTCTTGCTAATAGACGATTAGACGTGGTCGAATTCTTAAGAGAAAAAAATTATAATAAACTCAACATGATTTTTTCAACGGAGACTACTCATCCCCAAAAATTGGTTACTTCTATCAATAAAATGGATAAAAAAATTAGTTTAGAATAATGTGGTAATTATCTAGATTCTTTGATGCTTCATGAAATCTACGACGCATCTCACCTATATTTTCTGAAATAAAATAAAATTGTTTAGGATAATTGACTAATGTAACTCGGTTAGTAAATGGACACTGAAAATTGTTTGGGATAAACTAACCTAACTATTAACTTACTAGTAACATTTGCTTATAAAAACAATTCCAAACAAGCAAATATGATAAATTAGTTTGGTTCTCATATTGTACTTCTGAATGCAAAATCTGATCCCACCTGCAATAATTTAAATTTCCTATTTGTTTTTAAATATCCAAATTTCAAAATTAAAATGGTCTGCTTTAATATGATTAATTAGTGTCCTAATAAATATATTGCGTCTTATTTTGCCACTTTCAGTCTCTCAGTTAACTGTAAAATTGTCAAAATAACGATCAGAATATAGTTTATTTCATTTATTTAGATTTTGCAGCTAGCTTCGCTGCCGTGGGTATATAACTTTGCTTACTTAAATTTGAAAAGAAACACTAAACTCATCCCTCATCACCCTATTAATGAAACTAATAAACATACTCGTACGTAGTACTTAGCAAAATCAATTTAGGGTGGTCCCTTTATTATGATAAAAACGTGTATATATACAAAAAAATCCTAACCGGAAACATTGCTCTCAAAGAATTATAGAAGCCAACAATTAAGTTGGTGGTGCAGAAACCGGATAATGCATGCATGGCTCAAAACATGAAGCAAGAGACAATTATTATGATGCTAATACAGCTACCGGCCATTAGTGATTTGCCGTAAATATGTCACATTCATTAGAAAAGAAAAAAACGTGCCTATCTACTAACACCAAACAGGAATGACAGGTTGCCAACCTTTAGAATTTTAACAGTGTTTTAAAAGTCTAAATCAGGAGTTTAACTACGTGATTGAATTAGCAATACTATTAGGACAAAGTTACACACGAATAATTAATAAATATCAACTGAAAATTATAGAGTCAAATTTTAGCTTTCCATACCCAAGAATGTCTCCTCTAGATTTTAGATTTGAATTCAACTTTGCGTATGTTCAAATATGTTCTGCAACGCTCAAGGGATTAATCTTTACAACTACGCGTGCAAATATCTGGTTTACGCTCGAAAAGAATTAGCTTGACATAAAATACTACTAGTTATTGTGTACTTTCATATAATAAAAAATCATCAATAAATAAATCATAAGAACTTTTACGCAAAAACTTTATAGTTTCTCATTATAAGTTAGTGTAAATATTTTGTAAAAAAAAAAAAGAGTTAGTGTAAATATTTTAGGTATACATCTAATTCTAAATATACAGTATTTTATGCAAGAGCTTTGTAATCGTATCTTAGAAGTATCTTCAGAAAATCTTATAACATTATTTGACTAAAATCAATTTTAATTAAAATTTTAAAAAATAAAAAACACATAAATTAAAAGTGTGTGTTAAAGTGTTAAATATAAAGTGTCCATAACATTCTTCTTCAAACAAATAGCCATTGTCAATTATGTTTGATTTTCATATATTCTTGGTGGTTTTATCACCCCTTGTTTAAAATTTGACACGGATAGAGTGAATAAAAGTAAAAACAATGGTTGTCGTGATATTCAGGTTTGATTTGTAGATCAATCATTAATATTCAGGTTGTCAAATAAAGATCGTAATCGATTTCCATACATAGAAAACAAAGCTTTGAAATGTGGGTGAAATTCCGTCGTTTAATATTTTTATTTTAAAACTGTTTTTAAAATAAATTTAGATTTAATTGCTTAAAATTAATTCAAGGATTAAAACAAATTAAACTAAGATTATCTCAAATTTGATTCAAATTTAAAACTAAAATTATTTGATTTTTATAAAGGGTTTAGATAAGAGGTATAGTTGGAAAAAAAAAAGTTATACCAAACTTAGATATTTTCTTTGTATATAGTTTATAGATTATTTATTTTATTTTACGCTTAAAGTGAATTGAGATCTTAATTTTTTTAGGTAAATGAAAAGAAGCTATTTCTAATTCAACCCATCTAGATAAGCAGACAAGCAGTACAGTCCGATTTAAATTTTAACAAGAACAATGTTTGAAGCCAACTTGATATTATCCCCAAAAGAGCCACAAACCAACCATTCATTTGTGTAGTCCACATCCAACGTTATCAGCAATGAACAGAGACTACTTTGTTATTTTTCAGTTACATCAACTACAAACATAAACGACCAAAATAAACAAGAATCTAAAGTCATGACATTAATTAACATAAATAAAACAAGAAGAAACTGAACAGGACCTTTCCCGGTCTGTACAAGGAACAGAAGGATCAAATTTAGTAACCTAATAAGCTTTTGTTTCTCTGAATCCATCGCCCTTTTCCTTCGAGGTCTTTTTTCTCTCTTCTCCCACCAAAAAGATGGGAGTTAGGAGACTATAGATAATAAATATAACTGTAACCTTTTGAATCCAAGATGGTCAATATATGGACTATTGTAATCATCATAAACCATATTTTTTAAGCAACACTTATGATGTTGTCTCCATTTTTGAAACATGGCATTGCATGTAAATGTGTTGATGATGATGTCTTCCTTTGATCGGACGAGAAGGAAAGTCCGAGGGAAAGTGTTGGAGGGTCAATGGATGAACTGGAACTAGATGTGTTATCAGACACAATGGAAGCTTTGGGATCTGAAACAACAAAAGGAATTGGATTGAATAGATTGTTGGCTTGGAAATTGTGTTTCACATTTCCTTGTCCAAGAGTGAGTTCTTCCATTGGAGTACTCTCATTAACACCCAACTCATATACTGACATAAACGGAAATCCATTGATTTTTCTAGCTTCGGGGGCTGCAGGGCACTGTGGCTGTAACTGTGAAACATTATCTTGATTCTTGACCTGTTCTTCCTCCATTGGAATTGCAGATACCTAACATAAACACAAAGTTGTTCAGATCATGTAAATTATTATATATACACTATTTTTCAGTTCAAAATTTGCATTACTCATTTTTGTTTATACTTTGTAACACAGGTTATTTCTCTATAGTCCAGATACATCAACTATTATAAGATATATATCAACTCTTGGCGAGTAAACTCTTTCAAATGCATTCAGAGAAGAAACATAAACCTTAAAATCTAGTTTTGTTAGATTTCTTTACAACCAGCAAAGGATTTCAATATAAAAAAAATTATAAAAAGTTGCATTTCCATTATATTTTTGCTTTTTCTTTATTATCTTCCAAATTCCTAACATGGCAAAAGTGATAATAGCATTGAACTTGATTGAACCAAAATTAGAAAAGCAATAAATAACAGAAAATTAAATCTTAATTTTGCAATACCATAATACTAGTCTATTAATTAGTAACTAATTGAATACAAATTTAGGCAAAAAGTTTTCTACTGTTTCTATATAGAGATTGCCGGAAAACTTACCGTGTCGGTGGTGATATCAAAGAGGCTGGATCTACGGCGACGGCGATTGAGATTACTTCGGCGGAGAAAGTACTTTTGAGCATGGCTTGCAACCTGTGTAGGCGTTCTTGTTTTCACATAGTTCCTTGAGATTCCTCTCCAATCACCTTTTCCAACTTTCTGCAATCCAACCAAGAACAGCTTGTGCTCTTCCTCCGTCCACGGAATCCCTGATCCATTCAATGAAAATCAATTCAATGAACGGTGATTATTAAACAGAAAATCGTTAATAGATTAGAGAGATTGATCGAATTCGAACCTCGTTTACGTTCGCGGTCGCGGTTTCTGGCGGAGTTTTGAGGAACGGCGTCATCGGCGGAGGCGTAACCGGCGGTGATAACGTCTTTGTTGATATTATCATCCTTGATGATGTTGTTGTTGTCTTGAGGTTGTTCGTATTGTGAGAGATTGTTCATACTGACACTCTTTCTCATAGAATCAACGACGACTCTAACTCCGAAGAGCATGAATTCGCCGGAGACGGTGGAGTCTGCGGTGGTTGAAGCAGAAGACATCGTTGAATCGATCGATGATTCTAGAAGAAAATGGACTCGTAGGGAATCGGAATATCGAAACGAGTGAGTGACTCAGCTAGAGAGAGAGAGAGAGAGAGAGAGAGAGAATAGAAAAGATAATAGAGAAATGAAGAATGAGTGCGTGGTGGTGAATATAAGAGAGACGGCAATGAGGTGGAGACCATGTGGGGTGACTAATTTTTACAATAAATTATTCATTCTTTTTTTCCCTCTCAATTGATAAAAGAAATGATAAAAGGTCATTGAAACTCATACACAATATGGATAAAATCATAGAAGATGTCCGACTTATCAATGTTGGTAGTTTTTGTTGATTGAGTTGTGAATTGTTGACGTACATTTTTCTTTCGTTAGTGAAATAATTTAGTGATAAAAAATTTACATATTAAATTAGATAAACAAATGAATATTTAAAGTTTGAACTAATATATTATGCAATTTCTTACCAACTAGAAAAAGAAAAAAGATATAGATTATCAATTATGTTAATGTTATTTATTAATATCTGGTGTGATATAGCCTAACTTCGGCACATCTGGCGCCTATTTTATCATGTGTTAAATTAGATTTAGTCCCTTTTTATTATCCAAAAATAAACCCCTTCCCTTCTGGCAGGATATCCAAAATATGTTCTTCAGATGTTTTCGGTTAGGCCACACTTGATAATTAATTTGTCAAAATTTCGTTAAGTGGTAATGTGTTTTTCCATACACCACTTCAAGGATAATATTGGAGGACTATTATTGAGCAATGAGATAAAGGAGCTAGGTCATATGTATAAAAGAAAAAGATATAAGCATATAGGTAAAGACATCACAAAAGTTAGACAATATAAGAGCACCACAATGTAGAAATTTATTTTTGACACTTAAATAAATCTCACGTGTACACTTCATTTATTTATAATTTTTCAATAGCAGTATTTAATAAACACTAAATTCCTCAAATTCAACACATAACACAATTTTTTTAAACGGGACTCATTAATAATTTTATATAATTACATTTCAATATTTTAATCTTTAAAGGTGGTGAAACCCATATAGAGAGAAAATATATATTTGAGACACTCTTTTCATGAGATATCGATCTTCTTTTCTCCACAGCAGAAGTACATATTATATACTAATGTTTATTGAGTAGATGATCTAAGCTCTTACTTTATACTATAAATAAGGTCGATTTTAGGGCATGATAGAAATCATGGGAGCAAGTAAGAACGATGTCACCTTTGCTAAGAAAAGAGCTTTATCATTTGATTCTCTTCGTACATAACATATACAAAGAGTATGTAAGCTCATGGATATCTTGCTGGATTTACGTGGGTGAAAAACAAATGCAGAGATAAAGTTGTGGAAGAGTGATTCAATAGAGTCATGGTCACTAAACATTGGCTATCTTAGTTCCCCTCGTGTTCATCAAACTGCAAAATATTTCTCGTTTCCATATTTGATCATAGTTTTATTCTTCTCTACTAATATTTTTTGGGCAAGCAAACTTGTATTACTATTTCTTTAACAGTATCTTACAAAATACAATCATATATTTTTTTTATAAAAAATGGATAAGAAAAAGAAAATCGTACAAAATAGAAAATGTGGAATAAGTAGAAAAACTTGAAAAATCAATTGAATGTAGCTACTCTAAGACACGTCAACGCTGCATTTAAACATTTATATTCTCTAATATGTTTAAAAAATAAGACGCATCAACATTACATTTAAACATCTCTAATATGCCTAAAATACATCTCTACATCGGGGCTTGCCCCTTTATTTCCCAAAAAATCATCTCTATAGTAGTTGGTTTAAACGTGTGTTTCTTTTTTATTATAGAATTCTTAAAATAAGTTTATTAAAGTTTTAAAAACATCAATTTCGATTTGATTTGATTTGAATTTATAAAAAAAATAAATTACAAAAACTAACCAAACCAACTATTTTCAATTGGATCACTTTTTTTCTTAAAAAAAATCTAATCAGCCGAAAACTTAACACCCTAATTAATACAAGGTTTAACAATAAAAAATCACATTTTATATAATAAATATAATACTCTGTCAAAAAAATATATAATAAATATAATACCAAAGGAATATAAAAGATAATATAAGGAGTACAAAATATATACATTTGACGAGTTGGTTGATATAAAATAGTACTATATTATCTTTTATGTCCCTTCTGTATACAAAATATCCTCCTTATATTATTCTTTTATATTATCTTTTATGTCCCTCATATGTACAAAATATATACATTTGACGAGTACAATGAGAATCAAAAATAATTTACTCAAATAAAAAGGAAAAGGACACTTTACAGCCAATCCTCGCCTGTTATTAAGCATCGATATGTTAAAAAAGAAGACAGGTTGCGTTGTTGGCTCGATTCTCAAGTCCAAATGTCGTAAAATAATTGGATTTTAAGGTAGTAACAAATTACAAAGTGAAAAGGAAAAAAAAATTATGGACCTCGTTGACCATAGGTTCTTTCAAAGATCCATCCAATTATTATGCTACACATAACCTAGGATCAAGAACTTTGTATTTTATGGAACTCGTGTCGTGTGAGTCATATTAGTAAAAAGCAATGGAGCAATTTCGAAGTTATCACACATGAAAAAGTCCTTGAGGCACAAACAACCGTGTCAAATGAAACCCTAAAAAAAACCGTGTCAAAACGTAGAATGGGTCGGTGCAAAAACTATCGTTGTAGTAAAATAGAACTTGACAACTTGTGAAGGTTTTGATGAAAACTTAATAGAAACGCCATGAAATTGAATTGAATTTCTTTTTGTTGGCATGTCCTTTTCTCCGAACCAAGAAAATTATCCTTTTACTATCGTTTCCTAGGGCAGAAGTAAAATAATATTTACACACATATATCCCAAAAGAAACTAACTTCCTTTACGTTTACATTTTACAAGCATCACATTTTCCGTAAAAAAAATTACGTTGCATTTCAAGTCAAAAAATAACGTTTACAATTCACAAACATCTCCACCTACCCCCAAGATGTTTTTACAATTTAAAAGTCTGTGGCTAAGCTTTTTTTAAACAAATATTAATCTAGGTCACAAAGTACTTCTAGTAATTTAAATATTCATAGAGCATCACGTGATAGTGATATATCTTTACCAAGTTACCTTATAAAAAGAAAACATTGCCAAATTTAAACTAGCTTCAACGATAACAATATTCCACATTTTATAATTTCATATTCTTTTTTAAAAAGTGACACATTTATGCAGTTGAAACATTGTTACCTAACATGAAATGTAGCACAAATTTTGTCAAAAAAATTTAGCAAAAATGGTCAAGCAGCATTGAACTTATGGAGGAACCATAATTCGATCTCCTCATAATATGTTTTTGGGGAGAAGCTAAGATTATGCGTTGTAACTCGAGTAAACGTTAGTCTCATTTGTTGATCCAAAGGATCAAAACTTGAGTATATAGTATACATTGAGTCATTAGCAAAGATAGATCTAGAAATTTTGAGTAATGAAAGCAAAAACAAATACTATAAATATTTATTTAGACAAAAACACATCGTTGCATAGGTGAAAAACACAATAATCATTCAATAAAATTTTGTAAAGGAAATGCTTAATTTTTAGTGAGAGTAAAAAGATTTTATTCGACAAGTTGTATACAGAATAATTAAGTTAGTAGGACAACTTCCCTAGAACTACTTGGACTGCGCGATTAGTAGGTAAGTCAAGTATGCAGATACCACGTATATCAAATGGATCATGTATATACACATCTAATATATCAATTAGATTGAAATCAAATACATACAATTTGCTTAATAATAATAAATCACGAGATACTTAACTTTTGAGGTAATTAATAAAGTATCATTATTTTGGTTATTGATGTTTTAAAATTATCCTATAAATAATGTTTGTAAAACAATGATACCAAAAAGTGGTAAATTAATAAGAGACATTTTTCGTAGAAAAATAATTAATCTTATAACTTAGAACAAAAAGACCTATATTTAAAAACATTTTTTTTCTTTCAAAAAGGACTTAATTATACTTAGAGAAAAATCTATATAATGTTTTGCTTGGTGATTTCCAATCAACTTCATAACAATTTCGGTCTAAATTGACCAAACCATAATTAACAAGTAAGATGTTAAAAACTCCAAATTAAATAGCTAAAGAGTAAAGGACTTATTGTCCACATTGAGCTGCAGGAGACAAGCTCACAGTAGAATCCATTTTCTAATTTCCACTAATGAACTCAAACACATGGCTTCCTCAGTTATTATCTTTTAATCGCAAAAGATTAGAGGCCACATGCATGCATTGAAACTAAATCTTAAATCTTTTCATCTATCAGATCAATGGTCAACCTTACACCATGTTTAGCAACTTGCCACTAAACTATTATGTTTAAACATTAAATATGTCCATTAACCGTATATTAAATTAAACTCTCACATGATCAACACCCTAATAATTTTTTGTTAGATTAGTACTACTAGCGGTTAGTATTAGACTTATAATAAATAAACAACTGCCCCCAGTTTTATATTTTATACGCTGGTTGTTTAATCATATATAGAAAAGGGACAAAGAAGATAATATTTTAGTTGCAAAGATAATGTTAAAGAAAAGGATTGCATTATATTCATTATTTATGTGAAAGAAGTAGAATATTTTTTGTCTTAACCTTATGCTTTTCAGGAGAAAATGAACTCAACAATAATTTAAAGTTCGACCAAGTAATGAATAAAGTATGTCTAAAAATTGTTTAAATAAAGAATTTAAACTCAATTTTTTTAAATGATTCGTCTTTAAATGAAATTCTTTGACAACTTCATCCTAATCAATTGTTTAAGAAATATAATATGGTAGCTAAGTGTCCCATAAGTCTTAGTTCAACTGGTAAAAATATCAAAATTGTTAGATAACGTTATAATCAAGGTTGGAACCCAATATCTTTATTTTGTGTGTGTAAGTTTACGATAACACTTTTCCATTTCGGCTCAAAAAAAAGAATATGGTAGCTTAGTAAACATATTCATTAATATTATTGGTCATAAAAGGGATGATTTTTTTTGTTATCCCTTCGACCCATGTACAACTCTTTTTTGCTATAAAATAAAACATAATTGTGTGATATTGATTCACTACTAGATCAGCACCGTTCGTGGTGGGGTGCAACTGTGAATGGAGGATAAGCCTCGGATAAGGCTTTGTGGGGTTCCATTATCTCATTTTGTGATTTTCTGTCCTTTTCTTTTAAAATCAATCAAAATTCTTGACTCTATTTACAAAGTTGCATCTAAGTTAACGAAAAGGTTCAATACAGCTTTTGATTCCCTTCATTCTTCTGGAGTATCTTTATTTTCCTCAGTTTACATTGTTTGTGAGAATAATGATAGTGGCATACTTTTCAACATACATTTTTTCAATGATATTTGTTATTGGTTAAAATTCATATGAATTTCATCAAATTTATACATAATTTAATGGGATCCATGATAATTTTAAGGCTTAATTTCACTTTTGGCCCCCTAATTTTCCAAAAGTTGCGATTTCGGCCCCCTAACTGTTAAAAATACAAAACAGACCCCTATGTTTTGAATCCTTCACAGTTTTGGCTCCCAGGTCCATATTTGACTTTGTTGTCGCTGACGTGGCACCCACATCCCATAAGTGAGGTGCCACGTGTAATTTATTTTTTTTTCTTTTTTTAATTCAGACA
>Ga0315915_1008152_pt1 | contig 12307 bp, 6 predicted proteins | sample MpolbnodulesMG_FD_207738 | JGI IMG/M metagenome (GOLD analysis project Ga0315915, IMG submission 207738) | Medicago polymorpha root nodule microbial communities from Los Angeles, California, United States - branched nodules | ecosystem: Host-associated > Plants > Roots > Nodule | place: USA... | reverse complement strand
AAAATATTGTCATTTTTAAAATAATGATAGCATGTATTTTCTATTATAATTAATAACATGTCATTTTTACAATATTTAATTAATTATGAGAGCAATTTTTTCATTTAATTATAATGATATCTTGTTTGTTATCATGTGTGCATCAAACACATGATATGATTAATGTTTATCATGTCCTTATCATATTCAATCTCTATCCAGTTTTCTATCATATCTTGGCCATCAAACAGTTAGCTTTTAATAGCAAATCGAATGATGATTGCTCTTTAGACATCCAATGATTGCTCTCACCCACCCGCCGAACAACAATAGACTATTATTCAATAATTTTGAGATTAGTTGAGCTACTTTTTAAAGCAGATCACCCAATTTAAAATGTGTTATGAGCAGTTGTTAACTACCATTCAATTTTCATAGGTGCCTAAAGAGGAATTTCCAATCGAATGGGCAAGGAATGTGTTCGGTTATCAAATTCTGGCACTAGGCCCTTGGTTAGTGGTGCTGTACCTAAGGCCCATGTTGACTTCGAGGATTGAAGAATTTTACCATACGCCCCTACAAACAATTAAACATGCCAATTTTATCCCTTTTGATATTTAAAATTTTACACTTTCATTTAGCACTCATAATTTTAACCTTTCCGGATTCATGTGTTTACCCCTAAATGACATTTTCAATTTGAAAAAAATAAATATGAAAACTTACTTTTTCCAATTTATAAAATTTCCCATAAACATTATATTTATGTTTTCCGGTTTGTTAAATTTTATGAATGTATAATTCAGTGAAGGATGCTTGTTAATTTCGGGAATCATGCTTCTCCAGTAAGGTAATGGGAATAAACAAGGACATATTAAATGAAACTAAATTATGTATGAAAAATGAATCACAGGACAACACTGTATGACTAAAAAAAGAACTAAACCAAAATACCACAATCAATTATAGTTAAGAAAATAGAAACAAAGAATCGGGAAGTTGATTGAAGAGTTCAAATGAAAACTAATAGTGAGCCATTTGTGTGGATGAACTAGCGAAAAAGAAGATTAGTGAGATGGGAGACGGTCTTTACCGTATAAAGCACACCAAATTTGGGTTTGAACTTGAAATTCAAATCTAGTGTTTTCAATGGCGGAACCAGAAAATTCGAATAGTGAGGACATCGTATATATAAATTTGTAATAAAAAAATGTAAAATTTAAATCGGTGGTCAGTATTTTGGATATGAGAAATGTTAGAAACTCTCTCTAACAATCAAATTTCTATTAAGTGAAATTCATGCGCGTCTATTTTATATGATGTGAGACCCATTTTCAAAGTGTGATATCCTAATGAATTTCATCTAATAATAAAGTGGATGTTAGAGACAATATTAGAAAGAAAAAAAAGTGTCCATAACACTCCTCTTATGCATTTTGAAACCGTTTTCCACAATTTTATCCTCCTCTTTTGCTAACATATACTACTAAAATTATTATTATTTTTCTTAAAAGCTTGTTGCTTGAGCTTGATTGACAGTTTAATTAACTTGGCCATAGTATATATTGTCCTTGCTTTGAACAATTTGCTACGCACTCATTACAAGTATAAGGTTGCCCCACACTAGTAACCCCGATATACCAGAGACATGAAATTGATGCCAAGAGAACTAGGGATCAGGTTTGATTGTTTGGTAACAAAAATTTGACCTTGAATGAGCTGAATTTTAGAATATTTTTTTTTCTCAAATGTTTGTGCAGGCAGGAGCCCACACAAGGCTCAACCTGCCTCCGCCAATGAGTATTTTAGTTTCGATCGGGATATGAAGATTGTTGTTTTTAGGTTTTGGGTGCACATGAATAGACAGTTTTTCAGTAAAAATATGTACACTAAAATACTTCTTAAAAGTTTTATGGAAAATTTTACACACCGAAAAACTTAAAATGAAGTTCTTCGTAAAGAAATGTATGCTGGAATTTTTTTGAAGAGATTTATGGTATGTATTTAAAAATTGATTCTCTTATTCTCTTGAACACTTTGAAAAAAGTTAAGGAAAGAGTAAAAAACGAATGTTTCAGTTTAAATATGCGGGCAAAAAGGACTGTTCATATAAAATGTAGGGATGAGGGTATAATTTTTAGGGTATAAGATATAAATTTTCAAGGATTGGTAAGAGGTGTGTTGGACAAGCATTTTTCCATATTTGGGGACTGCAATAAAAAGATAAATGAGGCTTAATCGATTAGCAGATTTCGTTGGGCAGTGTTTCGTTTGGTGAACAATGTGTGAGATTCTCCGCTCACCCTCAGACGTTTCACATTCCTCAAATTTTTTAGAGTTCCCTTGTTAATGTTTTAAAAATGAAATGATGTTTTTGGATCTATAATCCAAAAGAAAAGGAAAATTAATTATTAAACATTTGAATTTTGAAATACGAACTCAGTGGAAAACCATAAAACATCTACATATACATAAAACGACTGAACCAATGATAACATATATAATTATATCAAAATATTCTTCCATATATAAAACATAGTTAGTTCTCTAATATTATACATTTTAACTAATCTTCGATGAAGTCTGCGATATCATCCTCTATACTCTCAAGACTAATATCTTCAACTTTCTCAACATCTTCTAACTTCTTATCATCTTTAGCCTTGTCAAAGTCATCAACTTTATTATCATTTTGAGATTTCGCATCATTTCAAACTATTACACCACCGTGAACACGACTGAGTTAATTGTACTTACAAATTCTAGAACTCTCGGTTTGATGTGTCTGGTTGACAATGATTTTCTCAGAGACACTCCTCACCCTCCCCCGAAAGAAGAGGATTTTCTATTTCTTGATGTGTTTGAAGTTGTCAACCATAACATTTTATGTCATATGTACCTGCCTACCATGTTGTTTTTAACGAAAACATTAGGAGTTTAATTTATAAATACTTACAATAGTATTTGAAATTTGTGCACACGCTAGGCATGGCGTACCATGCATTGTCTTGTTGTTTTTAATTAATGTGACATGTTTCCACGTTAATTAAAAGGGTCATTGGATGCATAGTGACAATGCTTAAAAATTACACTCTTGTTGTTTTAACTAGACCATCGACCCGTGCGATGCACGGGTCATATGAACTATAATATATAAGAATAAAGTATATCACATTATAGATTTAACCCGTAAACACGAAATAATTTAAAGGAGATAAAAAATATTTGAGATTATGAAAATCAAAATATCTATAGTGTTTTATAAAAATAAAATAAAAAACACAGAGAGAATTAAAGACTCGATTAAAAATGTGATTTTTAGATTCTAACCATTAACATAGTAAAATTGGTTGTTTACAAAAATGTTAATTTAAGATTTAGACTTAATAAGGTCTTAGTTTAGAAAGAAATAAAGTCAACTCACATAAGGACTTATATTGAAGAATGCATTTTTTAAAAAGGGAACTTTTTTTCCAAGGATTCAAAGGGAACTTATAATTACAAAATGTGAAGTATATTACATCTATTTAACATATAAATAATAAATACAACTTACATTTTTCTATCCTTTCAAAACAAAAATAACTCCCATAGGAACTTACATGTAGGAACACAATTTTTTTCTCAAAGGAAACTCATAATTACAAAGTGTGGAGTATATTACATCCATTTAACATATGTTTTTGTAAAAAGGGTGATCAATATAGGAAGAACATAAACCAATATACATAATGAAATAGAAATGAACTAAAAATTACTCCAACTAAGTAAAATCCTAAGATGCAAAGGCATTGACATAAAAAATTTAAGCATAGGTGAATCACATGCAAATATAATCATGTTTGTCCACCAATTTAGTCGTTTAAGTGGATCAAGACTAAAAAAGGACTTCATTTACTCTTCATGCTGAATGAAAAAGTAGCAATGTCTCACTGACAACAACTAATGCAGTGCCTCACAGTGATTCTGCAAAAACCTTGGCAGGAAATAAAAAAGTAAATGAATATAAAAAATTAACTTAAGCATGATTACCTATCATATATTTAGAGACGTTAGAAACATTAAAATCTCAAAATAAGCTCAACTGTATAAAAGTAGCAGACAAATTAAGCATTATTACCTGTTATATATTTAGAGAAATTAGAACCCCCAAAAGTATCCTCTGAGCTGTGCATAATCCAAATAGTATCAAAATTATTGTTTCACCTGTGAAATGTAGAATGTAGGAAATTAATTGCACGGTAGAGGGTAAGGAAAATAAAAAAAAATAAAAATTTCCCAACCAAAACTAGATAAACCTTTGAAGAATACCAAATATAATCAGAAAATGGCATAGCTTCTCTCTCATTCATGCATTAATAACATTAAAAAAAATCTGATATATCTAAAATACCTCCAAAAAAAAAGTCATAGAAAGGAAATTTTTGAGATATCAGAAGGGTTTACAAAGGGAATGAACCAAGATTCATGATCTTTAATTGTCTTCTTTCACCCAATTATGTCATTTTGTTTATCTGCTATGACAACAGAACAATTGAAAACTCAATCAAACAACATCATTCATAAAAAAAAAATCTAAGGAATAATAGAGATCACTTAATATATAAGATTACTTTTATCCTACTTCCGATCAAATCAGTAACCATCACAATGCCTAAAGAAAACTAAGCAAAAATAATCATACAATTTGGGATTGCTAATGAATAATCTAATTAAGCAAATAAAATTAAGCAAATCTCATTTAGAGACCTTTTCTATGGTGTATTTAAATTCCATTTTAAAAGGATGAGATATTTAGAAACTTTAGCAACCCCATATTGATCATGTAGGGAAGACAATATATCTACACAATTAAAAAGCAATCTGAATAATGAATAAACAAATAAAATACCATAAAATTTATGTGAAAAATTTAAAATCCTATTTTATTTACAAACAAAATGGAATTCGTCTTATTCTAAATCATACATTAGAGGAAAGAAAGCATCTTGGATGTTGAGAGAAAATCATAGTGCACAGTACTATCAAGAACAAACCTGTAGTGCCACATTTGAAGTCCCCTCCACTTTGCTGCCACCACTCCTTTTGTTTTGCATGATTAAAACAAAGCTTTCACCTATATTTGGTGGATATTGCACCTAATCCTGAACCTAGTTGGTGGATCATGAACAAATTATGAGATAACTATCACAAAACAAAAAGTGAGTCATTAAAGTTTGCACCTTATTCGATGTCTTTTCCAATACCAGTAGTTTATGGATCTTATTGGTCTACATCAGTATTGCAGTCAAGCCATACATATATCTCAATAAACGTCGTCCAACCAAAAAGCGTGACCTGCAAAGCTGAAAAAAAACGGGAAGAAAAAATATAAAAGAATTAGATGGGACAAAGAGAGTGAGAGATACACCCAATTCAACCAATGAGTAGTCTGAAGAATACCAATCTAGATCATCAACGATCATTATAATCACCTTTTGATAAATTTTCTGAAATCCCTCAGATTTCTCTTCACAACAATGAAAGAGATTAATGAATAAAAGAGTTTATGCAAATTAATGTTGTTGAGCATAATTGAAATAAAAGAGTGAAAGTACGTTTTGCCTTAGTGGCGGATTAAATAAACTATGGATTAATAGGAGCGATCTGTTTGCCAGAGGAGGTAGGAAAATAGGATAATTTGATAAGCAATGATTGGATTAATAGGAGCGATCCGTTTTTTCAAAAAAATAGGAGCAATCTGTTAACAAAATAAGAGCGATCTGTTTTTTCAAAAAAAATAGGAGCGATTCTTGATATTTAGTTTGGAAATGATTTTGTTTTGTTTTTTTAATAAAAGGAAATAATAGGAGTGTTGTGCTGTTTTTTTTGTTATGGATAAGAATAGGAGGATTTGTTTATTTGTTTAGTAAGATTAAGGAGAAAAATTAAGAGCGATTTGTTTTTTCTTATTTCCACAACAATTAACATTTTGATTAAATTAAATAAGGTTAATTAAATAGGGTTAATATAGTAAAATTAAGCAAAGAAGTTAGGTTAAATCTAGGGCAAAATTTTGCGTTCGGGTTAACTTTAAGCAATAAGAGATTTATTTAGGGTTGGTTATTCGTACGGTTTGGGTTGGAATCGGGTTCAAATACTTAATTTGGACAAAGCCCATGAAGTAAATTAGGGGTGTTTAAAACCAAACTAACTCAAATCGAAACTGCAAAAAACCGCATTTGGTTTGGATGTAATCGAATCATTTTCATACTCAACCGCATGGTTTGGTTTGCGGTTTTCATTTTAGCAACTGAACCAAAACAAACCAAACCACAACATAAGAAAAATGTTAATTAAACATATGTCACATAGACCAATACTCATATAATACTTTTTCTTTTGTTTCAATTCCTTCTTTTCTTTTTATTTCAAAAACGTATTTATGTGCTACTTGAACTTTTAGATAATGATAAAATGTTAGTCTTTTGCATTTCTTACAAAAAATGATTACTTTTTGTTCACGTTTTTGACTTAAAATATTGCTGAAAATATGTTGTGTTTCGACTTTTTAACTTGATTTTAATGTTTGAAACAAAAATATATATCGTCTCGAAAAAACCGCACTAACCGATCCAACCTAAACCGCATTGGTTTGGTTCGGATTTTATTTTTAAAGTCAACCAAACCACATGTTTTTTTATCTTACGGTTTGGATGACTTTTACCCTTAAAACTGAACCAAACTGCACCGCAAACACCCCTAAAGTAAATATGACGCCCAATTTTGATTGTTCTAGTCGTCGGTTTATATAGGATTAGTGGAAAACATAGCCCATAACCCAATAGTTATACTCCTGCCCCTACAAACTATTGAAAATACCAATTTTGACCCTTTCAAAAATCATACCCACTCACCCCCTCAGTCCACTTTTTCGGAAACATTTTTCTCTTTCTCATCTTCTTGCTATCCTTACTCTTCAATCCAAACTCATTTCTGATAGCGTGCAACTTTTCTGTATTTTACGTATCAATTTCCCTCATTCAAACAACAACGAAGTTTACCTTGACTCAACAACCTCATTCAATCTCTTCATAACACCAATATTCTCCTTTTACCATATTAAGAAAAATCAATCCCTGGTTTTTTTTCTCCCAAGAAAGTAACAATTGGCTATGTAGTTGTCTCCTCAAGATCAAGTCATGGCAGTTCTTGATTTGTTGCCATGGGAGACTAATCAATTGAATTGAATTTTTATTGTTGATTTTTTTTCTCCCAAGAAAGTAACAATTGGCTATGTAGTTGTCTCCTCAAGGTCAAGTGATGGCAATTGTTGATTTGTTGTCACGGGAGACTAATCAATTGAATTGAATTCTTATTGTTGTAAAATCCTAGTCTCTTATCCTTAAGATTATTACCACTCTTGTTTTTTTATTAAATTAAAGACAATCATCAATCACAGGTAGAGAAAGATAAAGAAAGAATGTGAATGTTGTTCAAAAGAGTTGTTATGTACGGTCATCAATTGAATTATACCTCCACCACTTTTAAACAATGAAGCTTTTTTAACACTAAAGTTTTCTGAACACTATACTTTATCAATTTACGTTCTTATTGTGATTTTATCATCATCAATTTCTCTATCAGTGATAAAGAAAAACTATATTGTTTAGTTGTCAATTTTCAGAAAACTTTATTCAAACATTCTGGTGTGTAAGTAAATTTTGGAAAAATTGATGGGGTGAGTGAGTGAGATTTTTTAAAGGGTTAAAATTGGTATTTTTAATGATTTGTTGGGGTATGAGGTAAAACGTTCAGGTTTAGTTTAGATGAATGGGTTCAGTCAGTTATATTAAAATGGGTCGATTTGAATTTGACCCATAATGTTTTAAAAAAAATTACTTTTCATAGAGAATTTGGGCCTACGCCGATCTTCACTCAATTGCAATTAATTAGCAGGTAAACCTTACTTCTTCCTCTCTCATTTTGTTTATGCATAACTTTTTAGAGTTCTGTCATATTCAATGAAAAGTTTGATCCTTTTATTTTTGTAAAGTTTGTACACCCTGCCAAAAGTTTGTGAATTTGCCAATGGAGTAGAGCACATACATATGAATAACAAATTCACACTACAATTCATGTGCAACAAAACTGCTAATGTCATATGTACAAAAACTAGCCGTAGGTTCAAAAGACTTGCTTACTCTATGCACTGATAACAATTCCAAATCATAATTTTTCTTTGATTCTTCAATTATGCTTTTACATAACTCTACTGAAAATGTATCATATTATGTTCTTCAATGTGTTTTAACACCAAAATCAACAAAGGAAAATCATAATAATCATAAACCAAGATGTAGCATACGATGGTTAGTGTTTAAGTGCTACGATGGTTAGTGATTAAGTGCTTTCAAATAAAATTGCAAGCAATTTATATGCATGTTTGAACTTTGATCTACCAGCCTAGTTCAACTTTAGGTTGACTTATTTACTATGTTTTAATTCAGACCCGGTTTCGACTTTATCAAATACCTCTTTCCATTCTTTTGTGACGGCTAAGATAAGCATATTGGCATGTTCAATTTAAACTAATTGTCATGCACTTTCAATCTACTCCATTTTGGCGACGAACTTAACACCATAATTTAAAATAATTTTAAAACAATTTATTATTTTAATGCATTGGTTTATACATTTGCTTGGTATTTAAATGTAATTGTTTACACTATAATGAGTTTTTTGTTTACACAATTTTTTTTTGCTATGTACACGTAGATATGGTTGACCTTGCTGTTATTCCAAAGCTGAATCCAGAGGTCTATTTCGTTGATGTTTCAAAAAAATTTGTTATGAAAGTGAAACAAAAGTATGAAGATAAAGAGGAGATGATTAACTTGGCTCGCTGTAAAGCAATAGAGGCTGGATTTACACTTATAATAGATAAATCCTATAGTGGTTCCAGACGTAAAAAACTGAAACTTGTGATAGAAGTGGCGAGTATGAAGGAACAAAGAAGTCTAAACAAGAAGGCACATGTTCAATGAAATGTGGGTGTCCTTTTAGGTCTCGCGGTTATTTTAGTGCAACAAAACTTTGGAGTCTGAATATTGTTTCAGAACTGTATAATCATAAGATGGAGCGAAAGTTCGAAGGTCATATGTTGGTTGACCATTTAACTGCAAAAGAGTCAAAGATTGTTGGTGACATGACAAGAAATTTGATAAAACTGGAAAAATATTTTGTTGGATTTGAAAGGTAGACGGAAAGACAATATGACAGTTGCCAAACAAATTTACAATGCACGTCACATATATAAATTGAGTATCAAAGGTTCGAGAATGGCGAAGTTGGTCCAAAAATTTGAAGAAAACAACTATGTTTTCAATTACATAACGGTTAGTTGGTCAAAAACTGTACAAGATATATTTTTTGCACATCCTGAATCTGAGAAATTGTTTAACACATTTTCTACTGTATTGGTGATGGATTCGACTTATAAAACTAATCAATACAAAATGTCGTTGTTTGAGATTGTTGGTTTGACCTCAACTGAGATGACATATAATGTCGGGTTTGCTTTTTTAATTAGTAAGAAAGAGGAAAAGTTCACTTGGACTCTACTAGAGTGTGCTAATCTGTTGAAGTGTAAAAAACAAATGTTGAAGGTAATTATTACTGACATGGATACCGCGCTGATGAATGTTGTTGCCAAACAATTTCTAACATCTAGTGCTTTAGTGTGTGAATTTCATATTCTAAATAATGTGCGAGCTAGGTGCATTTTGGATTGCAAACTAAAAGATTTCAAAGGGAAACATGTGAAGTCCTTGAATTTGGTTGACACGAAGTTATAGTCAATTCACCATTATATAAGCTATATGCAGATACAGTGCTACAAGCTTCGCAGACAAAACCTTCATTACAGAAAAAGAAAAGTGTGAGTGTAGTTAATCCCTCTCTGACCCTGACACCAACACAATATATTCCTTATATTGATCGGACGTCTGGTGTTACGAAACCTTATATTGAAAAGATTGTGAATGTGGATGTTGACAGTTACTGTGGTTATCGAGGTGTAGCTGAAAGTCTTGGTCTTGGTTATGATAGTTACGAGTCAGCTTGTCTTCCTCTCATTAAGGAAATAACAGGGAAGAAGAATGATTGTTTGGGGGGTGAAGATCGACTAAAATTTATGATTGACTCATTGAACCCTCTAAAGGAAAAGACCTCAATTGCGCCGGAAAAAAAAAGGTTGACATTACCAGATATGGGACACGTTATTGCAACATTATATGGTAAGGTTGTAGTTGTCCTCTAACAAATCCATCCTCCTGGATTATGTGTCTAGGATTGATTCATAAACACTTTGTGCTTGTGTTTTTGTGACCCTGGATGCCCAATACCTCCAACAACACCGCAATGGAAAACATACAAAAGCACAAAGATTCAAGCTCTGGAGGATCACTTTGTTGTGAAACAGTGTTTGTTTAATGAATTAATGGATATTGAAAAAGACGACCAACCACCCAAAGAAACAGATAAAAATGATCCAATTTTGTGTGATGATGATGAGGAAGATATGCTTAAAACTATATGACTTTTATTGTATTACTTTGATTATTTGTTTGAATTTTGGTTATTTGAATTAATGGTTTGTACTCTTGATGCTCAAGACTATCTGACTTTTATTGTATTACTTTGATTATTTGTTTGGATTTTGGTTATTTGTTTTAACAGTTTGTACTCTTAATGCCCAAGACTATCTTAACCTTCATGTTACCCCTCTATGAAACTTTTAATTTCTTTACACCATGCTTTACCTAATGTACAAACACACATGTATTTTTGCATCACAGATGGTACAAAAAATGCAATAATAAGCATGAGCGAAAATTCATTCACAATTCACTAAGGTCCTGAGACAAAAGTAATAACACCATTACTTTGAGGTCCTATAAACACTTTTCTTGGGATAAATCAGAACTACACTTAATGGTACAAAATTCATTCATAATTCCAACAGCATAAATAATTGCAAAGTAGAACAACTCAATGACTGCACATATGTTCATAACAAACTACAGTTCCCAACTACATAGGTTCATAAATTAATACAATTACGAAATAGGTTCATAACAAAGTACAATGCCTAAGAACATAGGTTCATATCCAAAGTCTAGAATTACGAGCATATGGTTTTGATACATGAGCAACTCAACATAGAATTATTTTCAGCATTACATTAGCATCTCTATCATTATTTCGAAATCCTTGTACTCCTAAAAAAACACACCAAAAACAATGTAATCCCAAAAACAACAAGAACAAGAAAACAAAAACAACAATGATGAACATTGTACCTTCGAGTGTTAGTAATTTCGTTCATTAATGGTATTACAAGCGCAAAAAGCTAAATAAAATACACATCAACAATGCTAATCTAATCAATAGAAACCAACGAGGTCCAAAACAACGATTCTACTGACCGAGACAACGAGAACTTATCTTATACCCTGTTTGGATTGACTTATTTGAACTTCTCTTCTAACTTAAGTATTTGTGAGAACTTATAAAAACAAGTAAATAACTTATCTTATCTTAATAAAAAAAATTAACTTATTTTCACAAACTCTTCAAGATAACTTATGAAACAACTTATAGCAGATACGAAAATAATTTGACTTTATTTTATAATTTCTTATGCAAGTATCTTACAATAAGTGCTTATATATGATAAGTGTTTATGCTATAATTAAAAAATATTTTGTTCATCCAATCAAGGCCTAAGTTGAATGTAGGGTCTGAATGTTTGTGATGAAAACATACTGAATGCAGTTTACTCGCCTCTTGGTTGTTGTGTAAGTGTAACATTTTATGTCTTATCATTAGCAAGCAATCTTCCAAACACTTTGAAACCCTAAAAAAATTCCCAATCCCCAATTTTGAAACCCTAAAACAATCAATTGTAGAAGGAATGAAAAATTTGAGAATCAATTGTCTTACCTTACTTTATTTGATAACAAGAAGCGAGAGGAAGAGTGAGCTGCTGGAGGAAGTGGTTTTGACGATTATAGGGGTGGAGGAAGTGATTCTGGCGAGCTGGTGCCTGAGGAAGGAAGTGAGCTTGAGTGAACCACTAGGTTTGGGTTTTCGGCGATTCTCAACCTGGAGGAAAGAAGCAGCGTGAGTGAGTCAAGCTCCAAAGGAAGTGACACAGTACGAAAGCGTAGGGTTAGCAATCGCTAAACCTAGATAGAAAAGAACAAGTTTGCAAGCGACAAACTTGTGAAAATAGGGTTGCAAGCGACAAACCTATCAAATAAGGGTTTCCAGAATCCACCAGAAT